>NPIE01008715.1_pt1 | contig 58480 bp, 49 predicted proteins | sample 8637661 | NCBI WGS metagenome assembly NPIE01 (sample SAMN07420842, study PRJNA396082) | bioreactor metagenome | isolation source: sample BA12 brine-fed electro-methanogenic bioreactor BA | place: Japan: Kochi | collected 2016-12-09 | reverse complement strand
CATTTCCTGAACATTGGGCATTGGGACTGCGTTCACGCCAGCCTGAGCCATTGCCTGAAGATCAGGATCGTCCATGGTCTCAAGTAATGATGCTAAAGCTGATGGACGGTTGCCTGTCTCATACAGCAGCTGCATCGTTTCTTCTGTAGCTACATATTCGGTTAGGAAGGTGGTCGCCAGCAATTGATTCTCGCTGAATGGATTAATAAAGAAACCCTGTACACCGGAGAAGGGAGCGCCTTCACCCGGGAAGAAGGGAGCGACAGCATAGGGCACACCGGATTCGCGGATGCGATCCAAAGCCCAGGGGCCAGCCATCAGGAAAGGAATTTCGCCGGATTCAAACAGTGCATGGGCGGTTTCGTAGTCAGTTGTTTCGGGCATCAAGCCTTCATCAACGGCTCCAACCATCCATTCGACGCCAGCAATCATACCTTCACTGTCCAGGCCGATATCATCAACATTCCATAGGCCGTTATCATCTTTGCCGAAGACATAACCGCCAAAGGCATCCCATACGGGGTAAGCGTTGTATCCCGGGTCGCCACCGATGGCGAGAGCGTATTGGGCTAAGCCTTCGTCCTGTAATGCACGGCCGACTTCAAGAACCTCATCCCAGGTTGTGGGTGGCTCTTCAACCAACTCTGTGTTATAGAAAAAGCCAAGGTTCTCTGAAGCGTAGGGCATCCCATAAAGCAGACCATCTGTGAAGGTGAATGCTTCAATGGTGGATGGAACAAATTCATCCACTTTGTCGCCAAGATCGAGTGGGGCTGCAAGGCCGCTCTCGATCAGAGCGCCGAGCCAGTCATGCACACCGATATAGATATCGGGGCCTTCACCAGCGGGGATGGCGATAATTGCCTGGGCACGGATATCCTGCACAACGCCAAGGTCCTCAACGAGGATTTCCACATTGTATTCTGCCAGGAATTCCTCTGCCAGAGCTGCTAAGATGGGGGTGCGTGTATCGTCCGCCCAGATCTTTAAGGTGGCTACAGGTTCAATAACCTCCTCGGTTTCTTCAACCTCGGGTTCTTCAACCTCAGTCTCCTCGACCTCTGGCTCTTCGACTTCCGGTTCTTCAACTTCTGTTTCTTCGACGACCGGTTCTTCTACCTCAGGGGTAGTTGTTTCGCCAGCACACGCGCTCAATGCGAGCACAAGTACTAAGGCCAAAACGATTGTGGTAAATAGCGTTTTCTTCATCAGTTCCTCCATTAATAGTGAGTTTTATTTAGCATCCCTTTTAAAGATGCCCACAAATAGGTTCAAGAATTATTAAAACTAGTGAGCTTAGTGATTAATGTAATACTTAGTTTACTGATTCTTGTTGACGCTCTTTGTGGTTAAGATTATAAATACTCAGCAACTATTAGTCAAGTTGTATGTATCATCGTGCAGGCTGGTATGATAGTGGGTGGGGGCACAATTAAGGAGGAAGTTTTTATGAGAAAACAGATATGTTTTAATCAAAACTGGTTGTTTGCTGCAAGAGAATTGGATCTTGATGCTCCAAATGGTCAATTTGAGCCGGTCAATCTCCCGCATACGAATCAGGAATTTTCTCACCAAAATTTTGATAACCAGCAGTATCAATTTGTATCAACTTATCGGAAACGGTTTGTAGTGGATCAGAATGATCCTGAAACAATCACCCTTGTTGATTTTGAGGGGGTGATGCTGGCCTGCAAGGTGTACTTGAATGGGGTCTTCTTAATAGAGCACAAAGGCGGATTTACACCTTTTTCAGTTGATTTGTCGAAAGTATTAGAGACTGGTGAAAATATTCTTACTGTGGTTGTGGACTCGCGGGAAAGGAAGGATATCCCGCCTTATGGACATGTTGTGGATTACCTCACATTTGGCGGTATTTATCGTGATGTCAATCTGCGGGTTGTGCCTACACTGCATATAAAAGACGTATTTGTAAAAACTACAAATGTCCTTGATGACCCACAATTGACCTGCGATGTGACCCTCAACCAAAATGCAGATGAGGTGACCCTTGAAGCAGTTGTCACAGATTTGAAAGGAAATCGGGTTGCATCAACCCAAACGCCGATAACTGGGAATTTTGGCACACTGAAGTTCGAAGACCTCAAAGAAATCGAGCTGTGGTCGGTAGAACGACCTGCGCTTTACACGATTACTGTCTCATTATTGGAGGGGGAGCAGCCGATAGATGCGCTCAGCGAGCGATTTGGCTTCCGGGAGGTAGAATTCCGAACTGATGGCGGTTTTTATCTGAACGGTGAAAAAATTAAGCTTTTTGGGCTCAACCGGCATCAAACCTATCCTAATATTGGCGCTGCTGCCCCTAAGCGATTGCAGCTTTTGGACGCGGATATTCTTAAGGATGAGTTAGGCTGCAATATTGTACGCACCAGTCATTACCCACAATCACCCCATTTTCTGGATCGCTGCGATGAAATCGGGTTGTTGGTTTTTGAGGAAATCTCGGGCTGGCAGCATATTGGGGATGAGGATTGGCAGCAAATATCACTTGACGAACTTAAGGCAATGATCACGCGTGACCGAAATCATCCATCCATCATCCTTTGGGGGGTGCGGGTCAATGAGTCAGGAGATAATGACACATTTTATAGAAAGACAAATAACCAGGCGCACCGATTGGACACAACCCGGCAAACGGGTGGTGTGAGAGACTTCTTGGGCAGTTCGTTTCTTGAAGATGTTTATACTTATAACGATTTTTCATATGACCTGCGCGAACCGACAAATAAACCTCATTTAATCACAGAATTTGCCGGGCATATGTTCCCAACGAAACCTTGGGATAACGAGGACCGCTTGATTAAGCATGCGCTATGGCATACACACAAACATAATCTGCAAATGGCAGATGAAAGGGTTGCCGGCGCCATTGGATGGTGTGCGTTTGATTACGCAACGCATATGGAATTTGGATCAGGGGATCGTGTGTGTTATCACGGCGTGATGGATATTTTCAGGCTGCCCAAATGGGCGGCATATTTCTATCAAAGCCAGCAGGCAACCTCAAAACGAATTGTGTTGAAGGCTGCCACTCATTGGACCATGGGGGATCGGTCTGAGGGCGGCAGCAGTCCCTTGACGGTGTTCAGTAACTGCGATGAAGTTGAAGTGATCATTGGTGAGTTCAATTTAGGCCGTTACCTTCCGAATTATGAGCAGTATCCTGCTTTATCTCATCCGCCATTTACGATAGATATTCCACAGAAGTACACTGCCTGGGGTGGGGCAGCCTTCCATGACCTCCTTTTGGTGGGTTATGTAGATGAAAAGCCTGTTGCTGAGCAGCGAATTTCAGCAAACCGGCTCCCGGCTAAATTAGAATTGCACACGGATACAGATTACTTATTAGCCGATGGGGCAGACATGACCCGCTTGATATTTCGGATCACTGATCCGTATGGCAATCCAGTCCCATATTCCAATAGCGTTGTTTCCTTTGAGATCGAAGGCCCTGCAGACTTAATAGGGACCAATCCGTTTCCGCTGATGAGTGGGCAGGCGGCTTTATTCATTAAAGCACAGCAAGCGGAAGGGATAGTTCAGGTTCGTGCATATTGTGAAGGGTTGCCTGAGGCATCTCTGCAATTGGAGATCTTACCAACCCGAACTTAATGCTCCAAAAATCAGCAGAGTAGGAGGATGTACTGTTGTCAGCGATTAAGGTTGTCAATAAAATTACATTGACAAGTTTTGGAAGGGTGCATTATAATCTGTTTACAAACCGTACAAGCGGCGATTAAATTTGATTAATTTATGGAAGTGCTTCCATAAAAGCAGTTTTATTAAGAAAAATATAACTTGCGGTTAATTCTTGACATCAGATTTAATATCGCCTTAAAATGAATTACTATCATAGTTTTCAGAATTAATTATTTATTCGTAGAACTTAATCATCTTGGACAAGATCAAACGCTCACCGGTTTCATTACTTGCCATAAAAGATAAATGATCAAAACTGGAATTAAAGGAGGTGATGGTATCAAGAAAGATCACAAAAATCAAACCCAACTGTTCAACTATCAACCAACTCATATTGGAGGAGAATAAATAAAAATGAAAAAGAAATTCCTATTACTTGCTGTTCTGGTGATTTTTTCATTGGTTCTCGGCGCTTGTACACAACAGGCTGAACCAACTGAACCGCCTGCCGAAGAAGAAGAAGAAGCAATTGAAGCGTTGCCCCAGGGGCAAGAGCTTGCCAATGCTTATGCTGGGATGTATGAGGGCACCGTTGTTACTATGGCTGGCCCATTCACCGACCAGGACGAAGTGATCTTCAACGACTCAATCGCTGGATTTGAGGAAGCCACCGGTATTGACATTCAATACGAGGGTTCCAAAGAATTTGAAGCGAACATCAACATCCGTCTGGATGGCGGCGATCGCCCTGACATTGTTGACTATCCACAACCCGGTTTGCTGCAATATGCCGTTGACAAGGGTTATGCCCTGGATATGGAAACCTTGATTGATCCGGATTGGATCAAAGAAAACTATAGCGAAGCTTGGCAAGACCTGGCGACCTTTGAGGGTCCTGATGGCCCGATCGTTGCTGGTATCTGGGCCCGCGCAAATGGTAAATCCTTCGTGTTCTATCCCAAAGCCAAATTTGATGAGGCTGGTTATGTCGTACCAACCACCTGGGAAGAAATGATGACCCTGACCGAGCAGATTGCTTCTGATGGCGACACCCCATGGTGCATTGGTATTGAATCCGGCGCTGCAACTGGCTGGACAATGACTGACTGGATTGAAGACACATTACTTCGTGTTGCGCCACCTGAAGATTATGATGCATGGGTCGCCGGTGAATTGCCCTTCGATTCACCCCAGGTCAATGAGGCATTAGATTACATCGAAGCCATTTGGTTCAATAACGACTATGTTTATGGCGGACGTGAGGCTATCCCCACCATTAACTTTGGTGATGCCCCCAAACCCATGTTCGAAGATCCGCCACAATGCTGGTTCAACCGTCAGGGAAACTTTGTAACCTCCTTCTTCCCTGAGGAAGCAGTTGCAGGTGTCGATTATGACTTCTTCTATCTGCCTCCCATCAAAGAAGAACTTGGCAAGCCTGTGCTCGGTGCTGGTGATATCTATGCTGCTTTCAACGATCGACCTGAAGTGCGTGCGGTCATTCAATACTTCTCAACTGGTGAATCGCTAAGAGTGTGGGTTGAGCAGGGCGGCGCGATCCTGACCCATAATGATGCTGATCTGGATTGGTATGTCGATCCGGTGACTCGTGGTGTGGCAGAAACAATCCGCAATGCAACCACCTTCCGCTTTGATGGTTCAGACCTGATGCCCGGTGAAGTCGGCGCAGGCACCTTCTGGAAGTATATGACTGATTACGTCAGCGGCACGATCACACGTCAGGAAGCTTTAGAACAAATTGACGCCTCCTGGCCTGAATAAAAGGTCATAGACCTTTTGCCAAAACCGTATCAGTTTGAATTTTCTATGCCTTTCATCACACATTATGATTAAGTTCAAACATCGACGCTGGTGTAGAAATGTGTAATTAGAAAGAGTGACGGGCAGGCAATGATTAATCAGCCTGCCCGTTTCTTAATCAGTTAAAATGGAGGTGTGTGCATGATCGATACACGTGACACCAAAACTGAACAAGGTGGTATTCTGAGCTGGTTCAGTTCAACCCTGGGTCAAATTCTCATCTCACTTTTTGTCCCAATTATGACATTTTTAGTTCTTTGGCAGGGATACCTCTTCTTGCAAAGAGCGCAAGCACCTCAAATTGTTCAGGTGCTTGTTGCCATTGTTTGGGGTGTTGGCGGGGTCGCATTGCTGTATGTCGTTGCGAACTGGCTAGTTTTGAAACTCCCTAAGGCGTGGTCAAAACGCTTACAACCTTTTGTTTTTGTCGGCCCAGCTGTAGCGATTATGGGATGGTTTCTGGCTATTCCAGTTTTTCGATCCCTGGTTGCAAGTTTTCAGGATCGTCTGGGTCAGGAGTGGGTTGGATTTGATAATTACGTCTTTGCGTTTACGAACCCACGCATGTTGGAAACATTCCGCAACAACCTTCTATGGGTGGTTTTTGGCACCTTTTTCAGCGTTGCTTTTGGCTTGCTAATCGCTGTCTTAGCAGATAGATCCCGTGCAGAAGTTGTTTATAAATCGATAATTTTCACACCGATGGCCATCTCTTTTGTTGGTGCCGGCGTGATCTGGAAATTTATTTATACCTATAAGGGTGTTGGCGTAAATATTCAAGAGATTGGTTTACTCAATGCCATTGTTACCGGTTTGGGCGGCACTCCTCAGCCCTGGCTGAACATCCCCCCATGGAACAACTTCTTCTTGATCATCATTATGATTTGGTTACAAACCGGTTATGCGATGGTGATCCTTTCGTCTGCGATCAAAGGTGTTCCGGCTGAGTTGTTAGAGGCTGCCAGGATCGATGGCGCTTCTGAGGTAAGAGCGTTTTTCAATATCACGATCCCCTATATCAAAGGCACGATCATCACAGTGGTCACAACAATTGTGATCTTCAGCTTGAAGACCTTCGATATTGTCCGGGTGATGACTGGGGGAAATAACGGCACGAATGTGATTGCAAATGAGTTTTACTTGCAGAGCTTCACTTACACGCATAAAGGAAGGGCTTCAGCGATAGCAATCGTGCTGTTGATCTTGGTCTCCCCTGTGATCATCCACAATTTACGTCAGTTTAATAAAGACAGAAAGGGGTTCTAATGGCTAAGGGCGCAAAATCTCAAAAGCGATCACAGCAGTTTTGGACGAACTTTATCCTGATTGTGATCTGTATCGCTTGGTTGGTTCCAATCTTAGGTATTTTAATTACCTCTTTCCGTCCCAGCCAGGATGTATTTAATTCCGGATGGTGGACGGTCTTCCCGCATCGAGAGGATGTGGAGGCGGATCGCATCACAATTGACGAGTCTGTTGATGTGGATGGCCCGATCACGATTGAAGGTGTTACCGCAACATTCGAAGAATGGCGGCAGGGAATAACCCTGGAAGATGGACGGAAGATCCAATGGTATGGGAATAAACGAACGCGTGAACTGATTGTCTACGATAACCAGTGGGTCGGTTTTTCGACGGATTTAACTCTGAAGAATTATTCTGATGTTATCGGAGGTAAAACCATTACCTACAAGGACGCCCAGGGCAATACGATCACCCGCGTGGGTAATAACCTGGGTGGTGCGTTCTTAAACTCCCTGGCCGTCGCGATCCCGGGAACGATCATTCCCATTTTGATTGCTGCCTTTGCAGCGTATGGATTTGCCTGGTTGAATTTTCCCGGTCGTAATATCTTATTCACGATCATTGTGGGTTTGCTCGTGGTGCCGTTGCAGATTGCGTTGGTGCCTGTGCTGCAGGACTATGTCCGGTTGAGTTTAAATGGCACTTTCCTTGGAATCTGGCTGGCTCATGCCGGTTTTGGGTTGCCTTTGGCAACGTACCTGCTTTTCAACTACATCAGCACTTTACCCAGAGAACTGCTGGAATCTGCCTTTATTGATGGTGCATCTAACTTTACGATCTTCATCAAGCTCATTCTGCCGCTTTCCGTCCCTGCATTAGCATCCTTTGCCATTTTCCAATTCTTATGGCTGTGGAATGATTACCTTGTTGCACTGGTTTTCTTGGGCGAAAAGAACAAGACCGTCACGATTGCAGTGGCAGAGCTGGTGGGTGAAAAAGGCCAGGACTGGCACCTGATGACCTCAGCCGCTTTTGTCAGCATGGTGCTGCCTTTGATCGTGTTCCTTGCTTTGCAGCGATACTTTGTGCGCGGCTTGATGGCTGGCTCTGTGAAAGGTTAGGATCTTTCTAACTTCAGATTGTGAATAACAAGACCAAACCGAGAGTTTACATTTCGGTTTGGTCTTTTGTATTCAATGATAAGTGGTTTTGCGAGCATCAGACTCAATAAGTAAAGGACGCTGATTTGGTCAATTTCCTTTATAATATTTTGCATTATGTTTAGCCAATAATATTGAATCGTTATAGGAGAAATTATGGAGACGATCACCAAAGAAATTAAGACAACACCTGAAAAGCGGAAGCAACGGCGGCGAACCTTATTTGCCCTCTCATTTGGTTATTTCATCGATCAGGGTGAGGGACAGGCGATGTCGGTTTTATTCCCGACGTTGCAAGCCATTTGGGGACTTTCGTATAGTAATTTAGGTGTGATCAGCACCATCCGCAATCTGTTGCAATCAATATCATCTCCTTTCTGGGGTTATATCTCTGATAAGATTTCCCGTAAAAAAGTGATCATGTTTGGCACCGGGATCTGGGGATTATGGACTGTGGCGGTTGGATTAACGCAGAATTTTGGCCAACTGCTTACCATCCGGGCGATCTCGGGAATCGGGCTTGGCTGCTTGATGCCAGCTACATTCTCAATCATGTCTGACACTTTTCCCCCGAAAGACCGCGGTAAAGCGCTCGGATTAATGGAGTCGATTGGGGTTCTTGGCATCATCATTGCCACGGTTGGCCTTGGTTTTTTGGCAACGCCTAACCTTTGGCGCTGGGGTTTCTTTCTGCTAGGCGCATTCAGCGTGATCAGCGGGTTGATGGTGTGGTTCTTGGTGAAAGAGCCGGTGCGCGGCGAGGCTGAGCCTGAACTGGCTGGGAAGATCACTGAAGGTGATGCGAAGAAATTTGGTTTGCAACTATCGGATTTGCCAAAAGTGTTAAAGATCCCTACGATTTGGGTAGCGATAGGGCAGGGGCTGGCCGGAACCATGCCATGGGTGGTAATGGCGTCGTTTATGATCACCTGGCTGGTTAACGAACGTAATATCCCTGCTGAACGCGCCACATTCGTGTTTGCTGGTATCGTGATTGGCACCGCTTTCTCAAATATCATTGGCGGCTACTTAGGGGATTGGGCAGAACAAAAGAACCCCAAGTATGGCCGCACAATTGTCGGTCAGGTGTCCATTGTAAGCGGGATCCCATTAACTTACATCTTATTTACACAAACAGAGAGCTGGACGTTGTGGGGTATTATGGCATTGGCTTTTGTCACGGCGCTGCTGATCAGCTGGCCGGGCAAAGGGGCAAAGGAACCCATGATGCAGGGTGTAGTGCCGCCGGAGTTGCGCGGCACGGCATTTTCAATGACGACATTTATTGAAAGCGGATTTGCGGCGATTGCTGGTGTGATTGCCGGGACGCTGGCGGACAGGATTGGCCTGACACAAGCGATGATCTGGACCATCCCGTTCCCGTGGATCATTTGTGCACTTTTATTCAGCTTTTTTTACCTGACTTATCCTAAAGATGCGGAAAAACTGCGCCATTTGATGGCTGAAAGGGCTGAATTGATTGATGAAATGCACCAGGGTGATTTCGATTATACAGAAGACGAAATATAAACCTTGTTGATAGATAAATAAGATCAAAATTATTATTTAGACCCCGGGAAGCCCGGGGTCTTCTATTCTTAACCGTAAAATTGGCAAATTAAATGCAAAAAGTGCGAGATTTTTTCTCGCACTTTTAGCGGGAGCGACGGGATTCGAACCCGCGGTCTCGGCCTTGACAGGGCCGCATGTTGAACCACTACACCACGCCCCCGAACGAAAAGTATCTTATCACACGGGATATCAAAAGTCAAGTATTTTTGGGGTTTACCGTATAATTAATTATGTAGATCTCGAAAGAAAGGGTGTTTATGAAGATCGTAACCGTTAGCCAAATACAAGCCATTGAGAAATCTGCTGATGCTTCTGGATTGAGTTATGAACAGATGATGTCTAATGCCGGCAGAGTTGTCGCAGAGTGGCTACTCAAACACCTATCTCTTGAGCCAGGGGTGGTTGGTTTGATCGGTTCAGGGAATAATGGTGGGGACACGCTGGTTGCCCTGACGAGGTTGGCGGAATATGGCATCCGCACGATGGGTTTTCTAGTTAAACAGCGTGATGGTGATAAATTGGTTGAAGGCTACTTGAATTCTGGTGGGAAAATTGTTGAGATATATCAAAGCAAGAATCTTGAGCTTTTAGACTCGGCATTATCATCCGGGGTTGTCATTCTCGATGGGATCCTTGGCACTGGCATCAAATTGCCCCTGAGGGCTGATTTATACGATTTGATGGCAAAGATACACAGGATCATCGAAAAACGCTCTGAAACCCGTAAAATAGCCATAGACTGCCCCTCAGGGGTGGATTGCGATACAGGTGAAGCATCGGATGTCACCATCCCGGCAGAGGAGACATTGTGTATGGCTGCAGTGAAACAAGGCCTTCTAAGGCAGCCTGGGCGCGGTTACAGCGGTAAGTTTCATTTCATTAACATTGGAATTTCTGACCTTTCAGAACACATCTCAATACCATTGCCGGAAATGATCGACGCAGATTTTGTGAAGAAATTTTTGCCTTACAGATCTGAAACCGGACATAAAGGCACCTTTGGAACCTGTATGGTGGTCGCAGGGACTGTTCCATACACTGGGGCTGTGTTTTTGACTGGCAAAGCAGCTTACCGTGCTGGATGCGGCTTGGTGCAAGTTGCTACCCTAAGGGAGGTGCAGCAAAGTTTATCCGATAAATTGATCGAAGCGGTTTGGACCGTATTGCCAGGCGTCGGCGATGGGTATTTGCTTGAAGCTGTTGTAGGTTTAGTAGATAACCTCGAAAATGCTACCTCTTTAGTTTTGGGGCCGGGGTGGGGACTCAAGTATGAAACAGGCGAATTTCTTGAACGGCTGCTGGATCAAATTCCTGCTGATTTGCCAACATTAATAGATGCCGATGGACTTAAGCTTTTGAGCCGGCTTGACAGATGGTGGACTCGCTTACCAAATCAAACGATTCTTACGCCACACCCGGGTGAGATGGCTGTATTAACAGGGTTGACGACCTCCGAGATCCAGGCAAATCGATGGGAGATTGCTCAAACGTTTGCTGAAAAATGGGGTGTAATTTTGGCCTTAAAGGGCGCGGTGACGGTTGTGTCTGCACCGGATGGTGCGCTGTATGTCCTACCAATCAGTGATTCTGCCCTGGCGACTGCCGGAAGTGGTGATGTCCTTTCGGGTGTGATTGGCGGCCTAATGGCGCAGGGATTGGAGGTCAGTGTTGCTGGGTTTGTGGGTGCATGGCTGCATGCCCATGCTGGCGAGATTGCCCATGGAGATATTGGCTCATCCTATAGTGTGACAGCAATGGATATCCTTGATGCAGTGGCACATGCCTTTAGGTCTGTCGCAACGTAGATTGTAAATACATGATGAAATAATGGTTAAACGAAAAGAGGCCGGCAATTTGCCAGCCTCTATTTTATTGGGTTAATGATTAACCGGCTTCAACGTCAGTTTTTTTAGGCTTGATAGTTTCAGCAATTTTCTGTCGGCTTTCTTCAAGGGTTTTTTCGCCCTTTGTTTTAAGTTGGTCAGCCTGTTCTTTAGCCAGTTTTGTCCATTCTTCGGTCTTGTGTTTTGCATCCTGCAGTGCTTTCTCAGCCTGAAGACGTGCTTCCTCTGCGGTTTCTGCAGCCCGGTCACGCAGCTCGATCGCTTTGTCATGGATCAATGTGCGGGTTTCTTCACCTGTTTGGGGTGCAAACAATAACGAGACTGCTGCTCCGGTTAGACCCCCGACAATGAAACCAATTAAGAATGCACCAAAATCATTTTTTTCAGACATAGGTATTCTCCTTTTTTACTAAGTAATTAAGATTATCCAACAATTCGTTTTTATCGCTTTGATGACTTGAAAGCTCGCTTGATCATTGCTGCCACCTGGTTTACTTTGATGATTGGCTCTGTCAAGTTATTGCTGACGAACTTCGCAGTCCCTTTGAGTGTATTAACAGTTTCACTCGTGGAATTGATGATCGGCCGAATTTCGTTTTGCAGCAGGTTGATCAAAGTGGCGAGCTGGACGATCAGCACCACCAGGGCAATGCCAATGATCAGCGATTCTAAAGCCATGAAAATGATAAAAACGTCTCGGAGTTGTTCGGTGACATCGCTGTTTTCTGGTCTCAGTAAGAAAATTGATGCGACAACGACCAAAGCAATGATCGCGATGAGAACAATGATCGAAATAATGATAAATTTTTTATTGCCTGTTTGAGAATTCTGGACACTCGACAATTGTTTTTCTGCAGCATCCGTTGAATTTTTTTGTGTTTGGTTGAATTCTTCTGTCATTTTGGCTTTTCCAGCTGAATTTCTGATTATTTTTATATTTTCTTTATTACTATGCAAAATTAATTATAACGGATTTAATCCTCTAATGCCAATACGATCTCTTCATCCTGAAAAGTCTTTTCAGTCGGTGAAATGAAAATGTCAGCGAATAGGGATTGCTGGTCGGCTTGAGCATATTGTTGCTTGACAAGCTCTAAGACCGCCAAAAAGAGGACGATGGCTTCAATCCGGTCATATTTATCGGGGAGCATACTTTTGTATGAAAGGTTGGTGGTTTTTCGGAGGTTTTGAATGATATCCTGGATTTTGTTTTTGATCGTCCTGCGCGGAATAGTAACGACAGAAGTTAATGGCACGGCATCTTCCTCAAAGCGGTATAAGCTTTTGAGGTATTCCACCAGGTGGTGGATTGTAATACCCTGCAAATCTATTTCAGTGTCGATAACGGGTGGGGGGGCCAGACGGATGTAAGTATGAAGGCCTTTTTCTTCGAGAGCTTGCAGCCATTTGGCAGTATATTTGATGTGTTTGTAGAGTTTGAGCTGGCGAGCCAGGCTTTCTGCCGGATCTTCTTCACCCTCTTCGCGTACTGGCGGACGGGACAGCAGGGCTTCTGATTTTATCTGGATCAATTTTGCTGCAACAACAAGGAACCCGGATACTTCAACAGCAGATGTCTGCTGGATTATTTTAAGATGAGCCAGGTATTGGTCTGTCACTTTGGCTAATGAAAGACGGGTAATGTCTAATTCTGCTTTGGTGATCAGATCCAATAGCAGATCGAGCGGACCTTCGTAGACCTCAGTGTGTATCGTGTAATCAGACCCGGGTGTGTTGATAAGTGTCATAACGTGTGGAATTATACCCCCTTAGGGAGGTAGCGTTAATAACTGCATTTATGATTTTGAATTTTTTGAATTATCGGTTACAATCAACACTTGTAAAACAACAGTTATGATTAGCAAATGAACTGTTGATGCGCAAGCTATTTATCTTAGATGGCTCGCGCATCGATAGTTCTGGAGAAGGGTCCAGAACAATGAATGATGTCTTCACGACGGAAACACCTGAAGCGTTTTCCAAACGTTTGAATCTTCCTTTTAAAAATTATTTTTTACTTTCACGGGCTTTAACCCATCGTTCGTATTTAAACGAGAATAAAGATGCTATAGAGGATAATGAACGCCTGGAATTTTTAGGCGATGCAGTCCTCGATTTTATTGTGGCTGACTGGCTGTATAACCACTATCCTGAAAAGCCAGAAGGTGACTTAACCCGCTTGCGAGCATCATTGGTGCACACGGACCAATTAGCCAATTTCGCCAAGCAAATCGATCTGGGGCGCGCACTGCGATTGGGACGCGGGGAGGTACAGGCTGGCGGGCGTGAGAGGCTTACCTTGTTGTGTGATGCCTTTGAAGCGTTGATCGGCGCGCTTTACCTTCAAGGCGGAATACCGACAGTCAACGATTTTATGATCCCTTTATTGAAGGACATTGTAGACGAAATATTCCAAAATCATTTGGATGATGATACTAAAAGCCGGCTTCAGGAATGGGCACAAGGTCATGGGTTTGCATCACCTAAGTATGTGTTGATCGCTGAAGTGGGACCGGATCATGATAAGACCTTTGAGATGGAAGTGAGAATTGGGAAAAACCCATATGGGCGCGGTGTCGGACCCAGTAAACAGACCGCGGAAAAGGCTGCTGCAAGAGAGGCTTTGGTTAAAATTGGCATTTTGGAGCGAAAGTAAAATATGATCAATCGTTTAACATCTTTGGAGTTACAGGGCTATAAAACTTTTGCAACACTAACCCGCCTTGAATTCCCAGGGCAGGTGACGGCTATTGTTGGGCCAAACGGCTCTGGCAAATCTAATATTGCAGATAGTATCCGTTGGGTTCTCGGGGAACAATCTTATTCGTTGTTACGGGCAAAACGTACCGAGGATATGATCTTTTCGGGTTCTCAACAGCGTTCACGAGCTGGTATGGCTTCGGCAACGATTACGTTCAATAATGAGGATGGCTGGCTGCCAATCGATTATTCTGAGGTTTCAATTTCCCGCAGAGCTTACCGGGATGGTCAGAATGAATATTTGCTCAATGGGCAGAAAGTGCGCTTGAAGGATATCTCTGAGCTGCTCTCGCAAACTGGGCTTTCAGAACGGACTTATACCATTATTGGGCAGGGTTTGGTGGATGTAGCTCTTGCCTTAAAGCCCGATGAGCGGCGAAAATTGTTTGAAGAAGCAGCAGGGATCGGTTTATATCGCACTCGCAAAGAGGAGTCGCTGCGCAGGCTGGAGAGCACACGCAAGAATCTCGATCGTATCTTGGATATTATGACTGAAATCCGCCCACGTTTACGCAGTTTACGCAAACAGGCTGAACGTTGGGGTGAATATGAGCGCGTAAGAGCAGATTTGCAGGTACTTTTGCGCGATTGGTACGGCTTTCACTGGCATCAGCGGCAGCAGGACTTGCGAAATGTGCGTAGTGCTTACCAGGATCAGGAAAAACGGCTGAGTACGCTAAGGGAAAAATATGCCGAATCTGAATTGAAGGTTGAAGACGCCCGAAAAGCACTTCAGGGAACACGTCAGACGCTTGAAACTGCACACAGTGAGTTATCGGAATATCACCACAAACTGGAACAGATCACCCGTGAGCTGGCCATTATTGACGAAAGACAGCGTTCCAATCAGCAGCAGCGCGGGCATCTTGAAATCGACATTGCCAATTTGCAGGAAGAAATCAATGATCTTGTTTCACAGGAGAATAATTACAAAGCCGAGGTCGACCGACGATTGGCGGAATATGAGTCTGCAGTGCAGGAGGTCGAGCAGGTAGAAACCAACCTTGTGAGTATCACATCTACAAGGGATGCTACTCAAAACGAATTGGATGCGCTGCGAAAAAGCCACCTTGAACTTGAAACGAAGAAAGTTCAAACGGCTGCCAAAGTTGATGAGTTGAAGAATCGTGTTGTTTCTCTGCAAAACGAAAAACAAAAGGTAGAAACCTCGATCCAAAATCTGGATGCAGAGCGGTCAGAGATTGCTAAGAATTTGGCAGCGTATGAATCAAACTACCAGAATGAGCAACTTGCATTTGATGCGATTCAATCTGATTTGGAAATGGACGTAGAACGTCTGAACGCAGCACAAACGGAGAAACAAAGGATTGAACAGAAATTATCATCGCTTGAAACGGCGCAAGCCAAACTGCGTGCCCAATTAGATGTCTTGAAACAAGCAGAAGCCGCATTGAGTGGTTATTCTGAAGGCTCAAAGACCCTTGTTGAACGATCTCGCAAGGGGCGACTGCCAGCGGGGATTGAACCTTTGGCAAAACATCTGATCATCGAAGAGCAATTCGAGAAAGCGATCAGCGCTGCCTTAGGCGAGTTAACAGACCTTTTGGTTGTCCCGGCAAAGGATAAGAATCTGGTGATTGAGTATCTGGAATCTGCTGAGAATGAACGAGTTGCCCTTGTTTCCACAGACCAAGTTCGCGTGTCCAACCGTTCAAAATCAATAAAACAATCCGATGGCGTCTTTGGCTTTGCCAATGAACTGATTGAAGTAGATGGAAAATATCGCGAACTGGTTGACCAGTTATTCTCGGACACGATCATTGTTAGAGATCGCAACGTTGCCCAAAGGCTGCAGCCAGATCTGACTGGTACCGAAAAAGCAGTCACTCTGAATGGGCTGGTGTTCCAGGCAAATGGTGTAATGATCTCTGGACATAATGAATCACGAAAACGCATTGGGAGGACACGTCAGCAGGGCGAAATGACACAAGCGTTGGAAAAACTTTCCAAACAGATTAAGGAATTGGCAGAACAAAGAGATACCCTGGAAGAAGAGATTGTTCGGATTAAAGACAATCATAAAAGGATGCAGCAAAAAAGCCGTGAGGTAGAAGCGCAGAGACATGCAGCGCAGCTTAAACTGCGGCAATCTCAGGATACACACACCCGCTTAACAGAACAATTGGATTGGCACAATGATCGACTTGTAGAGATTGATGATAACATTCGCCAATCTCAGGAATTAATCTCTCAGAATGAAAGCCAACTCACAGGGATCGATGAGAAAATTGGGTCATTAGTTTCTCAAGAACAAGAAATCAAATCTAAGCTGGAGGAATTGCCCCTCTTTGATTTACAGCAATCTCTTAACCATTGGCAGACACATCGGATTGTGACACAAAATGCGTTAGAGTCTGCCCGGTTACGCTATCAGGATTATCACAAACGGTTGGAAGACACACGGGAGCGGTTGAATACTTATCAAGCCCGGCTGACAGAACTTGAAACGAGCCTGGATGAAATCCAGCAAAATGAGCGAACCCTAAAAGAAGAAGCAACGCAAATCAATCAGGCGATCGAAGCGATGAAAACCGATCAAATCTCTCCTCTGACTGAGACGAGCGAAGACATGGAGAGCAATGTCACTGCTCTGGAGAAGCTTGAGGATCATTACCATCAACAAGTGATCATCGCGGAACGACAGTTCACCCAATTGCAGCTTGAACTGGAGCGCCGAGAGGACCAGCTTAATAACTTGCGAGAGCGGATTGAGGATGACTTTGGATTGGTTTCGTTCAATTATGAACAAAGCATTGATGGTCCGACACCGCTGCCCTTAAGTGATGAACTTGTTTCAGATTTGCCTGTAGTGCAATCTTTGTCCGAGTCAATTGAATCGGACATCAAGCGGTTGAAGGGTCATCTACGCCGGATTGGGGCGGTAAATCCCGAAGCACAACAAGAATTCATTGAAGTCAATGAACGGCATCAATTTTTGACAGAGCAGATCAAGGACTTGGAACAAGCCTCTAAGGATTTGAATGATGTGATAGAAACCCTGGATGAATTGATGCAACGGGATTTCATTAAAACATTTAAAGCCGTAAATTTAGAATTCAAAGAATATTTCACAAGGTTGTTTAACGGCGGCGATGCAGAACTGGTTTTTTCTGACCAGGACAATCCAGTGGAGGGGGGCGTTGATATTGAAGCTCGCTTGCCCGGTAGACGGCAGCAGGGTTTAGCCTTGCTTTCAGGCGGTGAGCGAAGTTTAACAGCCGTCGCTCTGGTTTTTGCGTTGTTAAAAGTATCCCCTACTCCGTTTTGTATCCTGGATGAAGTTGATGCAATGCTGGACGAATCAAATGTGGGACGATTTATTGATTTATTGCACGACCTGGCGAAAAAGACACAATTTGTGATTATCACTCACAACCGAAACACCGTGCAGGCTGCGGATGTGATTTATGGCGTGACGATGGGACGTGATTCGGCCAGCCAGATGATCAGCCTGAAGCTTGAAGAGGTTGATGAAAGTTTTTTGGAAGGATAAATAAGCATATCTCTTGAAAGAGACTCGACTACAATCTGATTTGTTTAATCATAACTTTAAAGAAAAAACGCCTTAGATATCTAAGGCGTTTATGTTTTTAAATGTGACTTATTTACGGGGTAGGTTGTTCCAACGAAGGTGTCGTGTTTTGCAAGAACAGCTCTTGGATGAATTGCTGCGGAATTTCAGGTGTTGAAGGCGTATATTTTTCCCAGGCGTCGTAAATAACCACATCTTCACGAGCGTTTCGTTGTTCAGTCAGCCATTCGGATAACATTTCTTGCTTCATCTGAGAAAGTTCAGAGGGAAGAATTTGGCTTTCGCGCTTCCCCAGCACCTGAATGATGTGAAAACCAAATGAGGTTTCGACAGGATCACTGATTTCGCCAATTTCAAGCTCGAAGGCGGCATCTGAAAATTCTGCGACCATCGTGTTTCGGTCAAACCAGCCTAAGTCACCGCCCATGTCTTTATTTGATTCATCTGTTGAAAAATTAGCCGCCAATGAAGCAAAGTCTTCACCTGCATCAAGTTGTTCAAGGACGACTTGTGCTTCTTTTTCAGTTTCAACGAGGATGTGTCGAGCCCATACTTCTTCCTTGAAAGGCTCGATATCAGCCCCCATCTCCTCAGCTAATTTTTCCCTGAGGATATCGGCCTCAATGATCTCTCGCAGGTCATTGATGTCAAACTTGTAGGTCGAGTAAAAATCATTGAACTCATCAATGTTTTGGGCATAGACCTCAGTTGTAAAAGGTGTGGGCGTCAATGTGATCGTCGGTGATGATGCAGGAGTTGGGGTTTCCTGAGGTACTGCTTCAGTTGCCGTTGCTTCAAGTGTCTCCTCAACTTCTTCTGTTTCCTGGATCACTTCTTCGTCATCAGAAAGAGTTGCTGTGACCTCCGACGTTTCTGTCGGAACATCCGTTGATGTTGCCGAGGGTGTGGGTGAGATCAGCGCATACTGTGTCTCAGAGAGTGTCGGTGTTGCCAGGATGGTTGCTGTCTGGGTCGGAGTCGGTGTACCATCCGGGAAGAATCCAAAGGCTGAATAAAGCCTTTCGTCGATTTCTTCTTGGCTGACGGTTATGCCGCGTTTTGCAGCTTCTTCACGGATGAGGATGTCCTCGATCATCTGATCCAGTACATCACGGCCAACGATATCTGGCTGCATCAATTGAGATGCAATGTTTTGGGATGTATCCAAGAAGCTTTGACCATATTCACCAAATTGAAGGGCATAGTTGTAATATTGATAGGCCTGGTTGAGCATCTGGATGCGTGTGTATTGCACCTGCGGCTGGAAGTCATTAACCCGGATGGTTTCTTCACCAACCCTCGCCACAGGCGTCCTAGGCTTAACGATCAGGCTGTCAACTAATCCGTAACCAACCAGTGCCAGAATGATCGCGCCAATCACCGCTGTGATGGTGAGGATTATCCGAGTTTGGCGTGCTTCTCGCTGCTGACGGGCTAAGTGTTTTTTTGTTTTCTTAATCGGTTCATTTTTTGCCATATGGATTGACCTGTATTTTCATCAGTTTTGGATTGGTTAGTCACCAACAAAGGGTAAAAGTGCGATATGCCGTGCGTTCTTAATTGCTTTGGCAACAGCACGTTGATGTTTTGCACAGGTTCCTGTTTGTCGTCGAGGACGAATTTTTCCGGTTTCATCGATATAGCGGCGCAGTAAATTGACATCTTTGTAGTCAATTTTAATGTTCTTGTCTGTGCAAAATTGGCAGACTTTTGACCGCGAATAATATCGATTTCCTTGATAATTACTCATTGTTTGTCTCCTAAATCTTCAAAAATTGCTTTAGAAGGGATATGTTTCTGTATCTTCTAAATCGGTAATTTCGTTTTTGTTATTATCATTATCGTTGAGCAAAAGGATATCGCGGGCAACAATTTCGATGGTTTTATGCTGATTTCCTTCATCATCCTGCCACGAACGGGATTGTAAGCGGCCCTCAACATACACAAGGCTGCCTTTATGCAAGTATTGCTTGGCAATTTCTGCCAGGCTTCCCCAGGCGACGACGTTAAACCATTCGGTCTCCGAGTGTCTTTCACCTTCAGCGCTTTTCCACGAGCGGGAGCAGGCAATCGAAAAATTCGACACCGATTTTCCGCTGGGTGTAAAGCGCATTTCAGGATATCTTCCAAGGTGACCGATCACCATTACTTTGTTCAATCCACGAGCCATGATTTGCTCACTTTCAGTGAATGTTTGTTGTTAGTCTTCTTTTTTGGTCAACATGTAGCGGATGATGGGTTCAAGATAACGCAGGTTTTGCTTGAGTTCGGTTCCAAACTCGGGCTTGAATGCTACATCCATGTACACATAATAGCCTTCCCGGAAGTCATTTATTTCATAAGCGAGGGATTTTGATCCCCAAACCTCAGTCTTGACGATTTCACCGCCATTGTCGGTGATCATGTTTTTAACACGATCAAGGACGCCAGCCGTGGCTTCTTCATCCAAATCGGGTTGGACAATTACAATTAATTCATACTGTCGCATCAGGTATCTCCTTTCCTTGGGTCTGCTGCTCTTGACTATCGTGGATAGCTGGGCAGCGGAAAGAAACCGGTATTAAATTTGGCTTCTTTTTGCATGTTGCTTATCGATTTTCAACACAGCGTCAAAGTATACTCGACTTTCTTAATGTTTGCAAGCGGAGGTGGGGGTTTGCTGGGCTTAAGAACCAAGCCAAAAGGAACCAATAACCTGCATTTTGTGGTTGAGGACCTCTTGGCCTGGATTTTGACAACAATTGATCGGGTAATTATTAGTTTCTAAACTTTTTCCTTTTCATCAATCAGGATATTTGAGAGGATGACCGAAACAATACTGACAATGATTGAGCCGAATAACGCTGACCAAAAATTGTCCACATAAAAACCAATCCCAAACCAGTTCTGAGCAATGTTGGAGGCCAGTAAGAAGGTTGCGGCATTGATCACGAAAACAAATAACCCCAGGGTGATGATGATAAAACCACAGGAAAGCAATTTCAGTATGGGGCGAATGATCGCATTGACCAGGCCAAGGATGATGGCCATCACCGCAAAGGCGACCCAAGCATCACTTTCAACAGAAATACCGGGTACTACGAGTACAGCAACATAAAGTGAAATCGCTGTAATTAACCAACGCAAGATAAATTTCATTGGATGATCCTTTCTTTAGTTTATAATCTAAAGTAATTATACCTAAAAAGGGTTTAAATCCGAGAGTGTCTATTTTAAAAAATGAATGAAGGTGAGAATGAATTTGGGATAGCGCCCCTGACAGGACTCGAACCTGTAACCGTTGGATTAGAAGTCCAGTGCTCTGTCCAATTGAGCTACAGGGGCATTTTAAGGTTCTACATTATACTCGATTAATCTAAGACTGGACGAATTCCCTTATAGACCCTGATCCCGGATAATGTTCTGAGGATGGTGGATGGCGGGCGGTTCAACATATCACCAAGTTCTTGTGCGTTCATTGGTTTGTTGCCGTTAGATAGCAGTACCCTAAACACCGAGTCTACCAATGCCATCCTATCGCTGAGGAAACCTTCTTGCTTAGCGCAATGGGTGATCAAAACGTGCAGCAATCCATCCACCTGGGTGACTTCAGCGGTGTTTGGATCAACCCAATCAATCACCTCATCGTTGTCAGAATTTTCGAACAATGCCTGGTGTTCCTCACATAAAAAACTCCGCAAATAAACACGCCAATCGCGGTCATGTTTTTTCCACCAATCAAAGTCAATTTTGAAGGGTGTTGTGAGTTTGGGTTTGATCAAGCTGCTGCGCTTCGACTCCATTAAAGTACTTCTCCCTTATGATTGCTCGCTAAGTCTGAAATAAAGATCCCCAACTGATGAAAATTTAGGGTCAGATGCCAGTTTGCTGAAGACCACACCTGGCGGGCAACGGCGGATGCAGTTTAATGCGGCATATAACTCCATGGCGTGCACATGACCCTGGGGATTTAACTTTGCCAATTCTCTCATCGTGTTAACGATGTCTTGATTTAATGGGCGAGGGTTATTGGCTCGCTTCTGCCACAACTCATCCAAACCGTCTGTCGTTGGGATCGCCACAGCCATACGTTCGTTATAGTCCGCGGTGATGGTTTGTTTTAGCATTGCAAATACAATTCCACCATCGGCACCTATCAACAAGGTTCTGATCCACTCTCGGTTCGAGCGTTTTTTCTCAGGTTGAATGTAAATTTCCCCAGGTTCTTTACCCGGTTTTATTTTGATCATGCTGCCGGGCATCAGTTCCATCTCTTCGTACCATTCACGCAGACCATAAATATAGTTGTAGGGGCGGACGACCCAGGCGGATATTTCTTCACCTTGTGGGTCAATGAATTTAAACTTTACCCGCGGCGATTCAAGCGCCGTTGGAAAGAATGGTTTTGTGTATGGTGTGAGTGGGAGGCTCCCAACGCGCCAGTGGGGATAATTAAGGACGATAGAGACTTCTTTGCCAGGCATCTTGCGCTGATATTCGGGATCTAATTCAATTTGTTCATCATCAATGCGCTGTTCGGCTTTTAACATATCCTCGGTCATCACTTCGCGATCGTACTCGACGGGTTGAAAGACCAACTGGACGGGTTTTTCGCGAACAAATTCTGGCTCTAATCGGTTGAGATACCATTGAACTTCGCCGCTTGGTCCTACTTCATCGAAACGCGGGTCTTGTTCGAGTGCCACATTGAGTGAAAAACGCACCAGCTCTTCAGGGTCATCTGAATCGATTTCAATTTGGTCTAAAAGCGCATCAACGGTCAAAGGACCGCCTGCGTGCATATCCAGAACGGCTTCTGCAAGATTGAGATGTCCAACATTGAATTCGATTAGTAAGGATTTCGGAAACCATTTATCTCCGATGCGCACAATGTCTTTGTTCTGATCAAGCTGTTCTTCGAGTTTGGTCGTAATTTCATCACCGAATTGCTCGATAATGGTGATTTCGCTGTTGCCATCCTCTTCGCCGGTTATTGTTTTAACCTCGTTCAAGGGATGGTCTATCAGATTCATCGCAAATTGGCGGCTTTTCCCATTTTCGAGGGCAACCGTCATAACCTTCAACTCTGGAAGTTCAGGGTTATTCCCCTTGCGGATATCTGAAACCTCACCGCTGAGCCAGTTTAATGCAGGGAATTGAACCTTATCGCCTTTTGAGAATTCCATTTTAGGCAAATAGATTTCACCATTTTTTTGCTGTTTACGTGCTAAGGATTCTTTTTCCTTGCGAATACGCTCTTTGATCAATGCTCCCGCTAATTGTTCAGATGGGAGTGGTTTCTCTGTTTCCAACAGGTAGGTGTATAAGTACTCAATGTCCTGCTGATTAATTTTCAGCGTCTTCCAGTATGCTTCATCTAATTGAATTTCAACTAAAACCATTGACATGCCTCGAATATTGGTTAAATAAACATAAAAATATATTTGATCAGCGACTAAAGATTATACCCCAATTGTGAAGAATCACTAAATTTATTCAACGAGAATAATACATGATTATTGGTATAATCATTCAAAGCTTATCAGATGAAGCGATGATAAAGAAAGCCATATGATACAGATACTGACGGACTCTACCGCAGACATCCCAGAAGAAATCTGTGATGATCTTCAAATTGATACGATACCCATGTACATTCAGCTTGATGGACGAATATACCGGGATGGAAGAGATATCGATGCAGGGAGAATGTTTGATGAAGTATCCAGAACAGGTGTTTATCCCACAACTTCTGCACCATCTCCCAGTGATTTTATAAAATTTTTTACCCGGAGCGAACCCATGATTTATATCGGGGTCTCCAGTCAGCTTTCTTCGACATTCAAAAACGCAAAATTAGCTATAAACGAGATGGGGGCAATGCAAATTGACGCGATCGATTCACGCAGTTTTTCAACCGGATACGGCCAAATCGTTGTGCAGGCGGCAAAATGGCGCAATGCGGGCATTGGTTTCGAGGAGCTGGGATTGAAAATTCGTAACCTGATAGAGCAATCTCGGGGAATTTTCATACTGGATACGCTTGACTACCTTTATCATGGGGGTAGGTGTTCTTCGATCACACACATTGTCTCAAGTCTTTTAAAGATCCGCCCCTTTTTGAATGTTCAAACGGATGGAACCCTTGGGATTTTAAAGAAAGTTGGTGGATCCCGAATGAATGCTGTTAAAACACTATTGAATTACTTCAAACAGAAAGCAAATGCATCCAACATCAATAGAATTTATATCTCGCATTATGACTGTGAAGATGAAGTGGCTTTCTTAGAACAGGGAATTTATGAATTGGGCAGGCCTATTGAAATAGCCGTCTATGAAGTCGGATGTGCTTTAGCGGTACATTCCGGGCCAAAGCCATTGGGCATTGCTTATATCAAAGAATGAAGCCGCGTTTTGTAAAATCGGGTAGATTTAATAGATATTGATTTTATGAGCCTGATGGACACAAACAAAAAAATAATCAGGGAGATTGTTTTGTGACAAATTTTTTCCGCTCGAGATGGAAAAGTGTGAGAAACGCCGTCATTGGTTGGTGGCATGTCATCCGGACACAGCAAAATGCATGGATCCATGCAGTTGCCACCGTGACAACCATCGTGTTATCCATCTGGTTGAGCATATCCTTGCTGGAGTGGGCAGTGCTGGTGCTAATCATCGCGATGGTTTGGACGGCTGAATTTCTTAATACCGCGCTTGAAATTGTGGTTGATCTGGCAAGCCCAGAGTTGCATCCGCTAGCAAAGGCAGGGAAGGATGTTGGGGCTGCAGCGGTGTTGATTGCTGCAGGCTCCGCTGTTGTAATAGGTGTTCTTATCTTGGGGCCGCCACTTTTAGCAAAGCTTCAGATTTTATTTGCGCCAGAGGGTTTATTTTAAGAGTATTATACAAAACATATAATTATTGTCTTATTTCAAACAAAAAATTAACAATCGTGGCGCACACTTATGATATACTGCTTTGATGAAATCAAGATTAGGAGAAAAATATGATTAATGAACCAATCCAAGTAACTGATCAGGCCTTTGAAAAGACCGTGTTGGAATCATCCCTTCCAGTTATCGTTGACTTTTGGGCCCCCTGGTGTGGACCTTGTAAGATGGTCGCTCCAATTTTAGACAAAATTGCCGATGAATATGCAGGTGAGGTGATTGTTGCCAAAGTGAACACCGATGAGCATGCCGAATGGGCGATGAAATATGGTGTTCAAGGCATTCCTACAATGTTGCTGCTTTATAAAGGCAAAATCATCAACCGCCAGGTTGGGGCACTTCCTGAACCGATGCTGCGAGAAGTGATCGAGCAATTCCTTGAATTGACGAAAGAACAGCAAGCAAACTGATCATCAATAAATAAGATAAAAAAGGCGCCAGTTGGCGCCTTTTTTAGATTCTGTTATTAATCACTTACAAAGCATATTTATGCGGGAAGGCGCTGAATTTCAGCGCCTAATGCTTTTAGTTTTTCGTCAACACGCTGATACCCCCGATCAATTTGGCTAATATTGCGGATAACGCTTTCGCCTTTGGCGGAAAGTGCGGCCAGCAACAGCGCCATACCGGCGCGGATATCTGGGCTTTCAAGATGTTCGGCGTTAAGCCGTGTGGGGCCCATGACAATACAGCGGTGGGGATCACACAGAACAATTTGTGCGCCCATCCCGACCAATTTATCGGTGAAGAACATCCTGGAGGGGTACATCCAATCATGAAAGAGGATGCTGCCCTTAGACTGCGTGGCAATCACAATGGCGATGCTCATCAAGTCGGTTGGGAATGCTGGCCATGGCATCACAGATATCTCTGGAATTGCGTTACCCAAATCCGGTTCAATCTCGAGTTGTTGTTCTTGGGGAACGATGATATCATCACCAACCGTCTCCCAATTAACACCAAGGCGCCGCATTACGAGGCTGATCATATCCAGGTGCTCAACGCCGGCTTTTTTGATGCTAATTGAACCACCTGTAACAACCGCTGCGCCAATATAGCTGACAACTTCAAGGTAATCCGGTCCGATGGAAAATTCTCCGCCGTGCAGGCTGTCAACACCGTTAATCGCCAGGGTGTTTGAGCCGATATTCTCAATATTCGCACCCAGAACGTTCAGGAAGTGGCACAAATTCTGAATATGAGGTTCGCTGGCAGCATTTTTGATCGTCGATTGGCCTTTGGCTAATACACATGCCATGATCGCATTCTCAGTCGCGGTGACAGATGCCTCATCGAGCAGGATTTCTGCGCCAACTAGACCTTTTGATGTTAGGTGGAATTGATTATCAATGTATTGGGTTTTAACGCCCAATTGTCTAAGCGCTAGGATGTGCGTATCAACCCGGCGCCTTCCAATGACATCACCTCCGGGCGGCGGCAAAAAAAGTTCTCCAACACGGCTGATTAATGGCCCGGCCAAAAGAATTGAAGCGCGAATCTGCCGACATAAGGAAGGATCCAGGTCTGCAGGACGAATATCGCTCGCATCCAACCTGAGAGAAGATTTGTTGACCCACTCCACTTTGACATTCAGGCTTTGTATCAGGCGAATCATGGCTTTGACATCTAGGATGTCAGGCATGTTGTGCAGCACGACGGGTTCAGGTGTGAGCAAGCAGGCTGCCAGCATGGGCAGGGCAGCGTTTTTATTTCCAGAGGGGATGAGCTCACCGTGTAGCGGGATCCCTCCTTTGATAATTAATTTTTCCATAATCACTCCTGTTCCTGTTAGAGAAATCGCTCGAATTTCTTAAAGTTCTCCGCAAAATCGTCTTTTAGTGCATTGGCAACTTTTGAAAATTCTGATGCGTCCTGCCAGGTTCGTTCTGGATAAAGTAATTCTGTAGGAATACCCGATATTTCATTCGGAACCGCAATCTCGAAGATTGGATCAGTATGATACTGTGCGTTTTCGTGCTCTCCGGAGAGGATCCAGTTAATCATGCGGCGCGTATGAGGCAGGTGCATACGTTTGCCAGTGTTGAATCCACCACCTGTCCAGCCTGTGTTCACCAGCCAGATATTGCAATTATGTTTCTCGATCTTTTGTTTGAGCAGACGGGCGTAAATATCGGGTGTGAGTGGCAGGAAGGGTTCACCAAAACAGGTTGAGAATGTTGCTTTTGGCATCTCGCTCAGACCGCGCTCTGTTCCGGCGACTTTTGATGTATAACCAGAAAGGAAGTAGTATCCGGCTTGATCGCGTTCAAGCTTAGCGATGGGCGGCATGACACCAAACGCATCTGCTGTTAGAAAGAAAATATTCGAAGGATGGCCAGCCATGCTCTCAGGAATGATGTTGTCAACACGGGAAAGCGGATAGGCGGCACGCGTGTTCTCTGTAAAACGAGCATCATCAAAATCCGGTTTGCCATCCGCAGGATTGATGTAGACATTTTCAAGCACCGTACCGTATTGGTTTGCCGCTTGCCAGATGACGGGTTCATGTTCGAGGTTCAACCGGATGGTCTTGGCGTAACACCCGCCTTCAAAATTGAAAACGCCATTATCGCCCCAGCCATGTTCATCATCGCCAATCAATTTACGGTCAGGCGTAGAGGAAAGCGTGGTTTTGCCAGTACCAGACAGTCCGAAGTAGAGGGCGACATCACATTTTTCACCTACATTCGCCGAACAATGCATTGGCAGCACATTTGATTCTGGCAGAATGGCATTCATCACCGTGAAAGCAGACTTCTTAATTTCACCAGCATATTTTGCGGCGGCGATCAGGACGACTTTCTCCCTCAGATCAATCGCAATTGCAGCCTTTGATTTGACATGATCAATCTGGGGATGGCTGTTAAATCCTAATGCAGCCAGAATGATCATGTCCGGTTCTGAGGAATGCGCTTGGCCCGTGTAGATAAAAAGATTCTGAGAAAAGAGCGCTTGCCAGGCAAATTCGGTAACCACACGGATCGCTAAACGGTAATCCGGGTCGGCGCCGATAAAGCAGTCCACTACATACAGGGGGCGATTACTTAAATATGCGGTAATCCTGTTCTGCAGTGATTGAAAGGATGCTTTCGGCATCCGACGGTTGACCTCGCCCCACCACAAATTGGTTTGATCGGGATAGTCCACGATGAACTTGTCATCGGGCGACCTGCCCGTGTAGGGTGTGGTGATCACGCCCAGCGCACCTTGATGGGTAAGCGTGCCTTCATCATTCCGAATCGCCTCGGCAACCAGCTCAGACCGACTGAGGTTGTGGAAAACAGGCCCTTGATGGACGATCCCAAGAGATTCAAGCCAATGAGAAAGATTTTGTGCCATATTCGAGATTTCCGCCTTTAATAATAGTGAGTTTTTCGTGTAGCCCTTTATTATTCGGGGTTAATTGCTTCAAACCAGGGATTGATGATATCGGCTGCAGGTTTTCCAGCAATGGAGGATGTGCCGTCTTGATTGGTGACTTCGGCGTTGTATCCGCGTATTGATGTACTGGTGATCCACGGTCTGCTGGCGATCACCGGGAGAACAGCGCTGTAAATGAGCGCTTGTTCTTCAAGATCAATGGGATAAGGAGAAATTTCGTTTAGCTGAAAGATGCCGTCGTTATAACAGGCTTCGTCGACCAATTGACAGCCACGAGCGGTGCCATCTACGGAGGGGTAAGCCAGCGCGATTGTGATCGGCAAGCCTGTGCTGCGGTAAGCTTCGTAGATGTGATTATCGATCACAGCAGAAAAATTGGTGCCAATTTCCTCAAATGCAGGGTCATTCCCCTCAGCCAGGGGACTATCAACGCTGATGTAAATCTCGTCAAATTCATAAATAAATTCTGGCAGCGGATCTTGATTTAGATGAACATTTGTTGCCCAGATAAGGTTACCGCCGTAAACCTTCCTGATTTCCTCAATCAAAGCGGTCCAACGGTCATCGTTTGCTATGGGGACGTTTGTCTCTTGTCCGTCTGGTGTGATGCCGCCCGAGAAAGTAGGTAGGACGGCTTTCCCGCCAATGATTAATTGATCTACTTTATTAATTTCGGCAATTTTCGCATAGTTAAGAAGGAAATCCTGGTAAGATTCGAACCAAGTTTCCCACCAATAATCAGAATGTGTGTCTGAAAGCCACATTTCCATGACATTTCCCTGAGTGCCGAGCTGCGGGTAGAGTCCTGTTTCCAATCCAAGTGTAGAAGCCTGGTTGATCATTGCAGTTAGGGTTGAATAGAATGGGGTGATCCCTAATTCGGGAAAGATCAATGGTGAAGCAGGCTGCAGATACCAGAGCGGAGAGAAAATGACTGCAGATCCTCCCATTGAATCAATCGCGGCTAAGCTTTCCGGTGTGTAAACTTCCCAAAACTCATTGATACTGGAAGAAAGTTCAATCATGGTTGCATAATTCAGATGATAAGGCGGATATGCCGCTTGCGTTAGGGTTGCGCTATCGATTGTGGTTCCCCAATTTTCCCATTCAATGACGGATAAGGATATTGTTTGCTGGGAATCTGAGGGGGTGAAGGTGTTCTCCGCCGGCGATGTTACCGTACTCTTTGCGTTTTGGCAGTCGCCATTACGGCAGAACCTGAAGGAGATCGTTTCTGATTTCTTAAAAGGCGTGTAAAGGATGTAAAGATACTCATCGTTACCCAAAGGCCACAACGGGATTGGTTCTGTCCAGTCTGTTGTCTTAAACTGAATGAATTTTTCACCTGATGCCGGCGAGCCAGTTGGGAAGGTCACCTCGAATGTTACAGGTTCCAAGCCAGTTGTTCGCCAGGAGGCAATGGTCAAATCGAGAGTGATATCGGTGTTAGGCAGGACAATCTGTCTGATTTTGCTACCGCCCATCTGGTTTTGCTCTGCATTCCAATAGCCATCACCCAGGGTGAACTTGAAGCGCAGATCGCTTTGGGCATAAAGATGAAGCTGCAAGCTGAATGTGCTATCACCTACTGGGGTCAACTGAGGCATTTTCTTGGGGTTTATGCTCATGTCACCGGATAATTCTGTGAAGGTGTTCCCAAGCTGGATTAAGTTTCCGGCAAGGTAGATGGGCACACCAAGCGGCTCTGCAGGTACTGTAACCATTAAAGTGACCGTTATGGGTTTCATCGGTTTCAGGCTGACATTAGCCAGTGTCGTTTGTGCCTGTGCAATTTGAGCCCCTTGTTGGAAGGTACCATATTGACCGGTGATGCTGTAAAAAACAACATTATTCAATCCTACAGGCAGACCCTCAAGCGCAAAATGACCATTGGCATCTGAGAAGGTCATTTGCCCACCAGCGCTGATAAGAACATCCGGAATTGGCAGGCGGGTATCGCGATCTTGCACAACACCTTCTAATTTCCCTGTATCAACCTGGGGTTGATCCCCCTCCCAGCCGAGGATGGTGTCTGCCACTTCACTATTTGTGTTGGCAAAAAACAAGCGATAGCGGATGGTTTGAGTTCGAGAATTGATCTCAGCGGCGTGTTCTTTGCCATTTTTTACATAACGGTAATTAATAACTGTTCCTGCAGGAACTGAGAACTTAGCGGTATATTCGAGATTAGTTTCGGACTCGAGCTGGTAAGTTTGGCTGTTATAAGGCAACCCCGTCACCTCATCAACCACTTCAATAAAGAGTTTTTCACCCCTGGCTAATTCTGAAGGTAGTTTGGCAGTAAACTTTACATTTACAGGGGCGGTCGCATAATTTTCAATTTGATTTGAGGAGGTTTGGATCGCTTTACCGGTTGGGAAATGACAACCAGCAAGGATGGATGAGATGACAAAAAACAGCAAGGTTGTGGATTTTAGGTTCTTCTTAGTTTGCTTATTCCTGAGTCTTGTCGTCATCTTCCTGTACGATCTCCATACTGAGCTGGATTTCATTCAAGTTTTCGATAAAACCGCCCAAAACACCATTTACAAAACGTGCAGATCCCTCAGCGCCATAGCGTTTAGCCAATTCAACAGCCTCATTGATTGCGACTTTGACAGGCGTTTTTTTATAAACTGCGATTTCCCACAACGCAATCCGGATTAGATTTAGGTCGATAAAAGCCACCTGATCCAAGGGCCATTCTGGGGCGAAATCAGCGATAAATTCATCCAGGCTGGTTTTGTATTCAGTGACACCTGAAACAATTTGACTGATAAATTTTTTCAGGGAGTCGTCCATTTTTAATTGCAAAAAACGCTCGGCCAAAACCGTCCCGGGTTTATGCCCGCTAATATCAACCTCGTATAGAACCTGTAAAGCAATGCTGCGGGCTTTTGTGCGTGATTTCATGTAAATGATTTCTTGTTCAGGGTAAATTAAACGTTAAAGTCAATATCCATGATGTGGACATTGACACCGCCGACATCCATGCCGACCATCTCTGAAATCGCTCGTGATACACGTGATTGAATTTCACGCGCCACATCTCTGACGTTGATATCACTGACCATTATGACATAAATCTCAACAAAGACCTGGTCATCCCTGATGTCAATTTTGACACCGCCATTATTATCGCCTGCAATTTTTTGCAGTCCGCTTTGAACATTTGCCATCCTGCTGACTCCCTGCACACTCAAGGCTGTCAGACGTGCGATTTTATCCAGGACTTCAGGCGAAACAGTTGTTTTTCCGATATCGTTTTCTGTCGGGTAAGTGGTCATAAAAGCTCCAGCTATTGATTAATTGATATCACTTAGGTGTATTATATAACAGATTGCTCAGGTGGAAGTTTCCCTGACACCCAAATGACCATCAAGATCAATTCGTCCTTTGAAAAATCAAATTTTGGATGTGCTTCTTCAAATTTTTTGGCTATCGCATCAAATGTCAAAGCTTCAGGCCATTCTCCAGAAAAACCTTCTGATTCTTCATATTCTCTCTCCAGGGTAAGGTCTTTCCATCCTTCAGAATCGAGCCAATTTTTTACATTTTCTGCTAATTTTGGCTTCAATTTTGCCCATGTTGTGAGCGTAAAGGGTACGACCTCATCATTCTCTTCAAATGCAGTCGCATAGGCGTTGATTTGCAGGCGCAAGGGTGCTCGTAATGGGTTACGAAATCCTAATATCGTGACATGTTGTTTGAAGGCTTTTACGAACAACAGTTGATCTCCTTTAGGGAGTTCATTAAAACCTTGTAGAATCGATTCAAGGAGCCCTTCTAAGAAATCACGTTCGATATAAACATTAATCGATTTGTATGGGGAGTGTTCGATTTGCGGCATTTCTGATCCTCCTTACACTTTTGCTTTAATTAAATTCTGATTGAATTATACTCAATGTTGACCGAAATTCAGTGGACGGTTTTGGGGAATAAAAAGAGGCTGCGCGAGCCTCTAATCTGGAGAGCGACAAATCCCTCCACTTATAATGATGAAAAAAACGGAACGAAAATTCTCAGGTCTAAACTAAACGTTATGCGTGATTAGAAATCATCATCCGCATCGTCAAGGTCGAGATCTAAAAGGTCCTCATCTTCGTCTATCCAGAGATCTTCTTCTTCTTCATCCTCTTCAATGTCATCCCAATCGTCGATGTCTTCTGGTTCATCCCAATCTTTGATTTCGATATCATCGCTGGGCTGATAGGTTTTGCAGCCAGTATCTGGATCCAGTTCAATGGCTGCTGCACTGCAATATTTACCATCAAGGAAGAGGCAATCAAGATAATGGCAATGTATTCGGGGCATAATTTCTCCTAAACAAAAACACTTGTAGGTTATTCGCAAGCGATTTTACACTATGTGGTTTAAATAGTAAAGGTTTTTGTCAAATTTAATTTGACCTGATAATACCACCCATTTACCCTGGTCGTTGGCGCTTTGCCTCAAACACATTTGGCAGGCTCTCTAACCTTGTCAGGATGCGAGAAAGTTGAGAAATGCCCTTAACACCAAGTACCAGTTTGATATCCGCCAGGTGTTGATTCATTTTCATGCTCATATCAATTAAATTGACATTTTCATCGGTGATGATATTAGAAATATCAGACATTAGCCCCTGGCGGTCATAGGCTTTGATTTGAACAGGGACGGTAAATGTCTTCCCGGGCTGCCCCCAAGAGACCTTAACCAGGCGTTCCTTTTCGGATACTCTGAGGATATTAGGGCAGTCCTGCCGATGAATGGTCGCCCCTCTGCCTCTGGTGATGTAGCCAATGATCTCATCTCCTGGCATGGGGTTGCAACATTTTGCCATAGTGGTGGCGATACCTTTAAGACCCATCACTTTGACGGTTTCACTTGGCACAACGGTTGTGGGCGCTTGTACAAGATCAAACTTCGGTTCTGTTTCGAGTTCTTCTTCCATCTCACCGATTTTGTTGATTACCCTGCCCACGCCGATATCGCCGCAGCCAAGTGCAACGTAAAGATCATCGATGGTTTTGACGCCTAGCTCAGGCAAAATCTCATCAAATTCAAAGGTTTTTATGCCCAAGCGCTTGAATTCTTTTTCAAGGATGACTTTACCCTGCGCCAGATTAGATTCTCGATCCTGCCGTTTGAACCACTGTTTGATTTTTGAACGCGCTCGGCTTGTCCGAACCAAACCGAGATTAGTGTTTAACCAGTCCCTGGATGGACCGCCGCGTTTTGCCGTCAGGATTTCTACCTGGTTTCCTGTTTCAAGGACATGATCCAAAGACACCAGTTTTCCGTTTACTTTTGCACCCCTGCAGCGGTGGCCAATTTCGGTGTGTACGTGGTAAGCAAAGTCAATCGGGGTGGATCCGGCAGGCAAGTCGATAATGTCTCCCTGTGGGGTCAGGACATACACTCTGTCTTTGAAAACATCAGACTTCCAGCCATCGATAAGATCATCTGCATCGTCTTCATCCTGCTGCCAGGTGAAGAGACTGCGCAGCCAGCTAATTTTTTGCTGATAGGATTCTTTAATATTGCTTGATTTTTCTTTATAATGCCAATGCGCCGCAATACCGTATTCGGCATTTTCGTGCATTTCTTCCGTCCGGATTTGCACTTCGAGCGGCTTGCCATCATCAAAGATGACGGCTGTGTGCAGTGACTGGTAGTTGTTCTCTTTTTTGGCAGCGATATAATCATCGAATTCGCCAGGGATCGGCCGCCATTTCATGTGCACAATCCCTAATGCTTTATAACAGGCGGCCACATCCTCAACGATCAATCTCACACCACGCAAATCCATCAACATTTCAAATGGCATCTCTTTGCGTTTCATCTTTTGATAGATGGAGTATATATGTTTGGGGCGGCCTGAGATCTTAGCTCTGATTCCTTCCTGATTGAGGACTTCTTTGAGACGATTGATGATCTGTTGGATTTGTTCTTCTCGATCAGCGCGCCTGTCAGCTAATTTTTTCGCGATATCTTTGTAATCTTCAGGGGCAACATACCTGAAGGCAAGATCTTGCAGTTCCCATTTGATTTGCCAGATACCAAGCCGGTTCGCTAAAGGAGCAAATATATCCAGGGTTTCCTGGGAGATGCGTTTTTGCATCTCTTCAGGGAGGTAAGATAGCGTCCGCATACTGTGCAGACGGTCTGCCAGTTTGACCAGAACCACCCGGATGTCGTCACTCATCGCTAAGAAGGTCTTGCGGAGTGCTTCAGAAATCTCTTCTTCTCGCACCTTACGATGGGCGGTAGTCCCTGCTGTTGGTGTTTTTGCCTTTAGATTCTGGTCCCCTCGCAAAAGGTTTGGAAGATGGGTTAATTTTGTGACCCCATCCACCAGGCCAGATACTTCTCCGTTAAATTCTTTGCGAACATCCTCTAACGAAATTTCAGTATCTTCAATAACATCATGCAAAAGACCTGTGATGATCAATTCGGGCGGCACCGATAGTTCAGCCAGGATGATTGCCACTGCGGCACAATGGGTAATGTAAGGCAATCCGCTGGGCAGTGTTTGCCTTTCGTGAGCTTTTTCAGCAAAACGATAGGCCTTTTCGATCTGTTCAAGATCTAAAGCCGTATAATTTTTGGGTAATTTTTCTAAAAATTGTTCAAATTGCATTAGGCGACTTCTTTAATTCGTTTTTCAATCAATCTAATACTGATTTTACCCGGTTAATCAGGTCCATTTTGGGTTGATAATGAACGGTTTGGATCCCCAGTTGTTGCGCTGCTTCGATGTTTTCAATGAAGTCGTCAATGAATAATATTTGATTGAAGGGTAACTTGAGGGTGTTGGCTAAAATTTGATAAATTTGGGGGTCGGGTTTGGCGATACCGCATTCAGCTGATATCAGGATATGGTCTACTGTTTTACCTTCTTTGATGCCATAATCCTCCTCAAGAATCTTCCGTGTGCCTGCCCATGCATTGCTCAGAAGCGCTGTTTTGAATTTGGGGCGGCAATCTTCCAAGAAATTGACCAACGACTGATCAACCCGATCACCCGCCCAAAAAGCTTTGATGAAATCAAGCAGTTCGTAATCATCAAGGGCAAGTGTTCTTGCCACATGTTCCCAAACAGCTTCTCGTGAAGCCTGACCTATGGTGGATGCCTGTGCTGCTTCCGAATTAAAGACAAGGTCATCGATTGAATTTAGGGGAAGTTGGTATTTCTCTTCCAGGCAACGGCGGTTTGATGAATCCTCTGTACGCAACAGAACCCCGCCGACATCGAACACGATGGCTTTGATCATTATTTGAGCATCTCTTCAGACTCGAATTTACGGTGGAATGAAAGGTTATCTAAAATGATTTTATCCGCTTCGTTTATTTCGTTCAACACCAGGTGAGAGACAAGTTGCCCCACCCCTGGACCGAACATGAAACCCTGTCCACACATACCGACCGCTAAGATAAGCCCATCCAGGCCTTTTACTTTGCCGATGATGGGGGATCCATCGGGCGTCATCGGATAGGTGCCGCGCCAGACCCTTCTGACCCGGATATGCTGCAAAACTGGCATGATCTCGATCAAACGGCGCGATGCTTTGGATAAAAAGTCGCTGGAAGCGATGGTGTGCGTACCCAGGATGAGTGGGTCAGGTGTCATGCAAAAGATGATCTTCCCGGTAGGATGTTGATAGAAGTAAAAATTAGCTGACCCGGGACGTTTACGCATATCCACAATCATCGGGTAGAAGATGCGTGCCACCGGTTCAGTGATGGCTGCCTCATGTGAGTCGGGTTCGACAGGCACATCCAGTCCGATTTTTTTTGAGAGCGGTTTTGCCCATCCTCCAGCAGCGTTGATCACCCATTGAGAGTAATATTTACCTTTGTCTGTGACTACGCCCATGATACGGCTGCCTTCACTGATGAAATCCATGACGGTTTCATTGAAGTGGAAAACTGCGCTAGCCTCTGCTGCACGTTTATGAAACGCGAAAGCTGCTTTTAGGGGTGAAGCACTGCCATCCTCAGGTGAAAATGTGCCACCGAGCAAGTCTTGAGGGTTCAGTTTGGGGATGATCTTCAGCAGATCAGGCGCGTCAAGCCAAGAGATGTTCAAATTATGTTGTTGTTGATTAAGGATCAGCGCTTTTAGCAGTTCAGCGTTTTCTTGATCGTAGGCAACATAGGAGTAGCCACCTTCTTGCCACTCAATATCGTCGCCAAATTCTGTTTCCCATGTTGAGAAGACCTTCAAACTGCGATTACCCAGGTGGATTTTGGCTGGATCAGAGTGTGTGGCACGTATGCCGCCGATGGCATGCTTGTTGGATGCCTGACCAACGCTTGGATAACGATCAATAACCAGAACTTTTAACCCAGATTTTGCGATGTAAAATGCTGCAGGCGTGCCAATTGAGCCTGCACCTATGATGATGCAATCGAAGGTGTTTTGTGATGAGTCGGTCATAAGGCTATTCCACATCCTCCTGCTGGTTCTTGGCTAAGGTCTCCAATGGCATTTCAACAAATACCGGTCTTTGAGTGGGATCAGCCACTGTTTCAAGGGGGACGCCTTCTTCTCTGAAGATCTTTTTGATGAGTGTGAGGCAAGTCTTTCCGCCGCAGGACCCCATTGTCGCTTTGGTTTCGGCTTTAATCTGGTTGATATCTCTGACACCCTCACGAATTAAGGCACGGATTTCATCTGCTGTGACATGTTCGCAACGGCAAATGATTGTGTCTTGCTCGGTTTGTTCAAGGTATTTTTCATCCTCCGTTGCTGGGCGGTCCCAGCCCGCGACGAGTTGGATGCCTGAAATGTCGGTCGCAATCTGTGCGGGTACCTGAACCCTCACAATCAGGGTGCTTGAAAATTGGCGTAAAGTCCGCATACTGACCACCGGGTATTTTCCGAGCACCTGGCCATCGATATTTGTAACCGGGACGATGTCGCCAATATGGATGTATTCTTTGGAGAATTCAAGCGGGATGGATACTGTGGGACGTTGGGCATCCTTCCGGAAATCAACCAATGTGACGGCTAATCCTGGACAGATAGCAACGCATCGTTCACAGCCGATGCAGTTCTTGCCGTCAAATGTGCAAAATTCTGGCAGTGCGCGAATGTTCTCTGGATCGATCTGGATTAGTCCTTTCGGGCAAATTGAAGAACAGGGATCACAAGGGATTTCCTGCCGGCAGTGTGTCACCGGGAAAACATCGCCATGAATTTCTTGCTGTTTAATTGGTTGAACTTCACCCGGTTTTGATTTTAGGATCGTCTCAAATTTTCGCCATTGTTCAGGGACTTCAGGGACATCCAAGTTCAAAGCTTCAGCAATCTCATTGGCTTTGATTTTGCCCGAGAACATGGCAGCTGAGGCTTCGGCGATTTCTGCGGCATCGCCGGCGGCAAATACTGACATCCCAACTTCTTTGGCTTTATGGTAGAACTCGTCAACAGGATTAAGTCCGACTGCAATTAAAACACAATCACAAGGGATTTCTTGTTCGGTGCCTTGAATGGGTTTGAAGGTGTCGTCAACCTGCGCAATGACCACACTCTGGACATGATCCTTCCCTTTGGCTTCAAGGATTGTATGGGATGTGAGGATGGGTACGTTGAAACGTGCCAGCTTGTCACGATGAACCCTGTATCCGCCACACTCAGGCAGGGCTTCGACCAGTGCGACGACATTGATCCCAGCCTGGAGTGCATGATAACCTGCAATTAAACCAACATTTCCACCGCCAACAATGAACAGGTTTGTGGCTGGTTTGACCAAGTCACGATTAGCGAGTGTCTGGAATGCACCAGCGCCGTAAATACCTGGCAGCGTATTTCCTTTGAAGGGCAGACTGCGTTCACGGGCACCGGTTGCAACCAGCAGAACCTCTGGCTTGATAAGCACGTATTGATCGTCCGTTGCCCGCCAAAGCCCGACAGTTTTTTCTTCGAATATGCCGACAGCGGTCGTTTCTAACCACACATCAACCGTGGCCATACTCTTGATTTGTTCAGAAAGTTTTATGGCAATATCAATCCCACGGGTGCCGGCATAAACTGCCTTTGTTGAGCCAAAAAATCGATGTGTTTGGAGGACGAGTTTGCCCCCAAGCTGAGATTTATCATCAATTAACAAGACATCAACGCCGAGTTTACCTAATTCGAGAGCTGCTGAAAGTCCAGCGGGGCCGCCGCCTATGATCAGGACGGGAATTGTTATGATTTCTTTTATCCCCTCTTGGTAAACCCTTGATTCTGTGTCAGGTAACCCAGAAATATCAGGTAAGCCGTCTGCCGGCAAGACGGAAATCCCGGGAGTGACCGCTGTCATACAGGATTTCACGGGTTTGCCATTCATCAGCACCAGGCATTGTGAACATTGACCGTTCGCACAGAATAATCCCAATGGGGAATCATCCTTGGGGTGGTGCCCAAAGATGTTAATGCCGTTAGCAATCAATGCAGAAGCAATAGTTTCACCTTGCTTAGCTTGTAATGGTTGGTTTTGCCAATAGAACTCGATTGTTTGTTTTTCAGGAATTTCAAGTATCGGATGCTGTGTGATTCTGTTGTGCGGCATAAGTGAAAGATATCCCTTTAAAAATATTGGTGAGGTGGGCTTATTTTCTGGCGTTACGCCCTGTTATTTTCTATTATTGAAACCGCAAGTCAATATCACAATCTTACCATTGATACATGTGAGGGAAAGTTAACAGATGTAAGCTGACACACCTAACAAATTTCCTGATTTTTTCGGAGATCATTTGTTGAGTTCCTGCATGAATTTTTTGTGTGCCCCTTGCCAGGGTCTGCCCATCCGATGTTTGTCGCTAACTTTAATATCGCTGAAATGACTCATGATATTGATTAGAACGCCTGGAATTTCCTGCCAATCTTTTTGCTTAAATTTCATTTGCAATTCGTTCGCCGTCTCTCCCGTCCAGTGCCATTCCATGCGATACTTGTCTGCTTTGACCCAATAATCACGTTTTTCCCAGGCGGCAACCGTAACATTGATCCCTTCAGCAATCTCTTTCAGCGCGAGGATGATGAAGGCGATCATGTCGTTTGTGGATTGATCTGGTTTTTGCTGGCGCATGAACTCCCGGATGGTGATTACAATCGCTTTGCTGAGGCGTGCTCGTTCTTTTCCGGGGGTTGACGTTTTGATAATTTGGCTCACATATTCTCCTTAATCATGAACTATAATTTTTAGGAAGGTTATTATACTCGACCATTAACGCATTTCTTATACTTTAATATCATCCTATTATTGACGATAAAAATCCTCTCGCGTATAATTCCTGAGCAATTCATTGGGGAAGTGCTGGAATTGGCAGACAGGCGTGACTTAGGATCACGTGCGGCAACGCGTGAGAGTTCGACCCTCTCCTTCCCCACAGTAATTAAAAATTTTTATTTTAAAGGACTTTACATTGAATATTGAAAAAGAGCTTTTAGAGGATCGACAGGCAAAATTAACCGTGACCTACTCCACCGAGGAATTCGAGGGTTTTAAGCGGCGTGCTGCTAAGAAAATTTCCAAAAATGCAAAGATTCCCGGTTTTCGCCCTGGGAAAGCGCCCTATCAGGTGGTTGTCAATCATTACGGTGAAGGCGCAATTTTACAGGAAGCCATTGACATCCTTTTGGATGATGATTACACAAAAATGCTTGATGAGGTCGAGATTGAACCATCTGGCCCCGGCAACTTAGAAACGATTGAGAGTTATGATCCACCCACACTTGTGTTTAAGGTGCCATTAGAGCCAGAGATCGACCTTGGAGAATACCGCGAGATCCGAAAAGAATATGCACTGGAAGCATTTGATGAAATGCAGGTGGACGAATTCATCGACAATATTCGACGAAACTCGGCGACAATCGTCCCTGCAGAACGTGCAGCTAAAGAAGGCGACCTGGTTTACTTTAATTTGAGCGGTGAATTCCTTAACCCGCAGGAGGGTGAAGATGCATCTATTACAGATAAGACACCTCAACAAGTGGTAATTCCTGAAAAGGGTGAGAATTCAAAGGATGAGTGGCCGTTCCCCGGATTTGCAAAAAAGCTCAAGGGTGTTAAAGCGGGCGATGTCAAAGAGATACAGAAAACTTATCCTAAAAGCTTCGAAGACGAGGATTTTCAGGGGAAGACAGCGCTCTTTACAGTTGATGTCCAATCCGTAAAGGAATTGGAGTTGCCCGATTTTAATGAAGATTTCGTGCAAACCCTTGGCAACTATGAGTCCCCGGAAGACTTCCGCACCAAGATCGAAGAACATTTGCGGGAAGAACATAAAAACAGCTACGAAAATAATTACTTTGATGAGCTTCTCAATGTGATCACTAAAAATGCGAAAATGACATACCCACCGCAGATGCTTGAGCACGAAGAAGAACATGTTCTTGAGGATATCAAATCACGGCTTGATCATCAGAATATGGATTTTGAGACATATCTTAAACTTCGCAACATGGAAGAGAAGGCGTTTATTGAAAAAGAAGTACGCCCTGCAGCAAAAGAACGCTTAGAGCGAACGCTGATCGTGGATAAGCTGATTGAAACAGAAGGATTAAAACTAAATCAGGAATTACTAAAGACTAGCATCAACGAAGTTATGACAGAAGTGATTTATTCCGGCAACCTTGAGGAAATGCAAAAACAAATGGGTAAAGATGAGTTTTCTCGAGCGATCAGCATGGAAGGTGTACAGCGGACGATGAATTCTCAGTTGCAAGAACGCTTGAAATTGATTGCAACAGGCCAACCTATTCCTGAAGATGACGCTGAGCCGACAGAAGGTGAAATTGCTGATGAAGTCGAATTGGACGAAATTGAAGCGGTTGTCACAGAGACCGAAGCGGAACTCGAGTCGCCTGATGAAATAACTGAAAAAGATGACGCTCAAGACGAAGCAGAGCCCATAGAGGATGAACCAGAATCTGCAGAGTTAGTAGATTCTGAAAAAGATGAAAGCTAATTGAACAAGAACGATATTTAATAGATGAAAGAAAAGAAGGTAACCATGGATAATAATCAAATTTCTTCCGTCATCCCGATGGTTGTAGAGACCTCGGGCCGCGGAGAGCGAGCGTATGACATCTATTCACTCCTGCTGAAGAATCGGATTGTGTTTGTTGGTTCAGCCATTAACGATCAGGTAGCAAACCTGGTTGTTGCACAATTGCTCTATCTCAGCCGAGAAGACCCGGAGAGCGGGATCCAGATGTATATCAACTCTCCTGGCGGGCAGGTTTATTCAGGTATGGCGATTTACGACACAATGCGCATGATCCCCAATAAGATCAGCACCGTTGCTGTCGGTGTGGCTGCCAGCTTTGGGACTGTGTTATTGGCTGCCGGCTCTAAAGGTCAGCGTTATGCCCTGCCGCATGCCACCATCCATATGCACCAGCCTTTGGGCGGTGCACAGGGGCAGGCTTCGGATATCGAAATCCAGGCGAAGGAAATCCTGCGCTTAAAAGAACGGCTGAACGAAATTTTAGCAGAAGCCACTGGTCAAGAAGTTGAGACGATCATCCGTGATACAGAACGAGATTTCTATATGAGTGCCCAGGAAGCCGTTGACTATGGCTTAGTTGATAAGGTTTTGGAAACGCCGGAAAAATAGGAAGCAAACAAAGTGAAAATCAATGCCGGAAAGCGAAATGCCTTCCGGCATTTTTTAACAGGAGCAGAAAATGGTCGCAGACATACTTAAAAACATCAAAGCACTGATCATTGATATGGATGGCGTACTTTGGCGCGATTCACAACCTTTAGGTGATTTGACGGCTATATTTCTTTCTATCGAGGAGATGGGTCTTAAGTATGTCCTTGCCACGAATAATGCAACCCGCACAGTGGATGAGTATCATCAAAAATTATCGGGTTTTGGTGTGACGATCCCGGAAGGTGGGATCATAAATTCAGCCCAGGCGGTTGGCATTTACTTAGCAGAGCAATACCCCGAGGGTGCCAATCTTTATGTAGTAGGTCAACCGAGTTTAAAATCCACTCTCCTTCAATACAACCTGAATGTGGTGGATGAAAGTGAAAAGGATGTGCAGGTTGTTGTTGCTTCAATGGATTTATCCCTGAGCTATGAGAAACTCAAACACGCTTCTCTTCTGATACAATCAGGATGTGAGTTTATAGGCACAAACCCTGACAGGACACTGCCCACACCAGAGGGACTTACTCCTGGTTCAGGGACTGTGATCGGTGCATTGGAAATTGCCTCTGGGAGAACAGCCAAGTACATCGGCAAGCCTGAACCTTTGCTGTATGAGATGGCTCTCAGAAGGCTTGGTGTACAACCTGAGGTAACACTAGCTGTGGGGGATCGATTGGAGACGGATATCATTGGGGCACATAGGGCCAGTGTTCACACAGCTTTGGTCTTAACTGGGGCTTCAACAAGAGAACAAGCACTGGCGTATAACCCAAAACCTGAGATAATTACTCAGGATTTTACAGAATTGATAAAGCTATGGACCCAAAGAAAGAATTAATCTTCGACTTGAGCTTAAACGAACTTGAGGATCGCCTGAATCAATTAGGCGAACCTGGATTCCGCGCTAAACAGATTTGGGTGGCTGTTTATCAACACTTCCGCTCATCACCAGAAGAAATCACAACCCTTCCCAAGGGTTTGCGGTCAAAGTTGGCAGACGCGTTTGATTTCCAATCACTTGAGCCGATTCGTGAGATTGCTTCAGGGGACGGTTTAACGATTAAGACACTTTTCCGTTTGCGCGATGGACATCCGGTAGAAGCGGTGTTGATGTATTATGAGGATCGCAGGACCTTGTGTATTTCATCTCAGTCGGGATGTGCTGTCGGTTGTTCATTTTGCGCCACAGGACAGATGGGTTTTAAGCGTCACCTGACCAGCGGTGAAATTATTGATCAGGTGTTATATTATGCAAGGCGCCTTGCACTGACTGATGAACGGGTAACCAATGTTGTGGTGATGGGGATGGGTGAACCTTTTTTAAATTATGAGCCAGTTTTAGAAGCGCTTAATCGTTTAAATCACCCGGATGCACTAGGTTTAGGTGCGCGGCGTTTCACGATCAGCACCGTCGGGATTGTACCGAAGATTATTCGGTTCGCAGATGAAGGTACCCAGTATAATCTTGCCATCAGTCTGCATACGGTGGATGATGTCCTGCGATCAAGCCTGATCCCGGTGAACAAGAAATACCCTGTGGATGATATTATTCGTGCTTGTCGGTATTATGTGCAGAAGACCAGCCGCAGAGTCACCTTCGAGTATGCTCTGATCCAGGGTGTAAATGACAGTCCGGCAGATGCCGAAGCATTAGCTGGCAAATTACGCGGGATGATTTGTCATGTCAACCTGATCCCACTCAACCCAACATCAGGTTTTGCGCAATCCCCAACCAGTGCCGAACAAGCCCAGGCTTTTTGTGAGGATTTAGAATCGCACAATATTCCGTGTACGGTCCGTTTGCGTCGTGGGATTGAAATCCAGGCAGGATGCGGTCAGTTAGCTGCAGATTTCGAAACAAATTCCTGACAAGATCAAATCAAATAGAAATGTTATAATCGAGCCGTTATGAGTGAAAATGTATTTAATAAATGGCTGAAAGGTCTTGAGAAAACACGAAAAGTCACCTTTGGCAGGATTGCCAATTTTCTTGGCACTTCCGAGTTAGATGAGGACACCTGGGAAAACCTCGAAGCGTTATTAATCCAGGCAGATATCGGCGTGGATACAACGATTGATGTGATTGAGACTTTGCAACAAAAGGTGCACGAACTTGGGATAACCCATACTGCGGAGTTGGTGAATGTCCTAAAAGAAGTCTTGGTGGACCGGTTACGGGTGGATGATGCTCTGGATTTCTCTGCTAAACCTACCGTCATTATGTTGGTTGGAGTCAACGGGTCTGGCAAGACAACTTCTGCTGCGAAATTGGCGTATCAATATCAACAGGCTGGCAAGTCGGTAATGTTAGTTGCGGCAGATACCTACAGAGCTGCAGCGATTGACCAGCTCAAGGTCTGGGCTGATCGGGCAGGTGTGCCGATGGTGGCTGGCCAACCTGGAGGGGATCCGGGTGCAGCTGCGTATGACGGCATCAATGCTGCGATTGCACGCAAGACAGATATCGTGATCATCGACACAGCCGGCAGGCTGCATACACGCTACAATCTGATGGAAGAAATCAAAAAAGTGCACCGGGTTAGTGATAAAGCCCTATCAGGAGCACCTCATGCGACCTGGCTGGTTTTGGATGCGACAACGGGTCAAAACGCCTTGCAACAGGCAAAGTCCTTCCAGGAGAGTGTCGCCATCGATGGTGTAATTCTGGCGAAACTTGATTCGTCAGCAAAAGGCGGTATGGCTTTTGCGATCAAATCGCAGTTAGGTCTGCCGATCCTTTTTGCAGGATTGGGTGAAAGTATTGATGATATGCAACGTTTCGATGCGGAAAAATTTGTGGATGGCGTAATTGAAAGTTAAAATTTATAATAAACGTCAGTGGAGGCAGTAAATGGCAGACGAATTAAAAAATCACCTCAGTGAGGCTTATGAAAAACTTCTGAACTTACAGGAGCATCTTTGACTTAGCTGCGAAGAAAAACGAGCTTTCTACCCTGGAGAAAGAAGCGCAAAAACCTGATCTTTGGGACAATCAACAGTATGCACAACATGTGATGATCCGGCAATCCGAATTACGAGAGGAAATAGAAGGTTATGAAACTCTCAAAAAGCGCACAGAGGACACGCTGGAATTACTTGAAATTGCAGATGATTCCATGCAAGATGAGCTTGCAAAAGAGGTTGAACAAATTTCAGAACAGATTGACCGGTTAGAATTGCAAACGCTTCTATCTGGTAAATATGATCGGGGAAATGCTTTGCTGGCTATCCATGCCGGGGCAGGCGGCACCGATTCACAGGATTGGGCAGCCATGCTCGAGCGGATGTATTTACGTTGGGCAGAACGCCACAACTATGGCACGGATATTCTCGACCGAACAGTAGGTGAAGAAGCAGGTATTAAAAGTGTGACGATTGGTGTTACCGGGCCGCTGGCGTATGGATATCTTAGAACTGAAAAGGGGGTCCATCGTTTGGTGCGGCTTTCTCCATTTGATGCAGCGCATCGACGCCATACCTCCTTTGCCCTAGTTGAAGTTTTACCAGAAATGGATGACCTTGATGAAATAAAGGTGCCTGCGGAAGATATCAAGTTGGATGTGTACAAATCCTCCGGTGCTGGCGGACAGAATGTTCAAAAGAATGCAACTGCTGTCCGGATTACCCACCTTCCCACAGGCATGGTTGTGACCTGCCAGAACGAGCGATCATTGGTTCAGAACAAAGAAAACGCGCTTCGGGTGCTAAAAGCGCGTTTGCTTGAGATGAAACAAGAGGAACAGGACGAAAAGATTTCAGAATTACGAGGTGAATACACCAAGGCGGAATGGGGTTCCCAAATCCGTTCTTATGTTCTGCATCCGTATCAGCTTGTCAAAGATCATCGTACTGACCACGAAATAGGCAACACTCAATCGGTGCTGGATGGCGAAATTGATCCTTTTATTGAAGCTTACCTAAGAAAGGTAGATTGAAGAGTTTAATCCAGCGTTTGAGCCAGTTTTACCATCTCTAACGAAATCTCTTTTTTATTGGCAACCACTTCTTCTAAAGGCGTTGTGGTGATACTGCCTTTATTTAGGCCAACCAATACACCGAATTCTCCGCGGTCAATAGCTTCGATTGCGCCATTTCCTAAACGACTTGCTAATATCCGATCAAACGCACCAGGATCACCACCGCGCTGGACGTGACCAAGGATCGTGGCTCTGATTTTAAACCCCAGCCGTTCTTTGTGCTTCTCAAAATACTGGGTGAGTGCATCTGCATTGTAAGTTGCACCTTCAGCTACTACAATGATGGCGTGTGCTTTGCCATGTTCATAGGCCAGCCGAAGGCTTTCGGCAACTTCTTCAGGGTCGGTCTCGACCTCGGGTAATAAAATATATTCTGCGCCGCCTGCAATGCCGGCCATCAATGCGATATAACCGCATTTACGTCCCATGACTTCTAATAAAAACGCACGTTGATGTGATGACGCAGTCACTTTCAGGCGGTCAATTGCCTCAAGGGCGATATTGAGAGCAGTATCCACACCAATGGTCATTTCTGAACCATACAGGTCATTGTCAATTGTGGATGCTATCCCAACAACAGGGAAACCGAGTTTATGAACATGGTAAGAGCCGGTTTGAGAGCCATTCCCGCCGATGACGACGAGGGTGTCAATTCCCATCTGGCGCAGGGTGCGAATACCTTTGCGGCGACCTTCATCGGTGTAAAATTCCTGGCTACGTGCAGACCCAAGGATCGTTCCACCTTTCTGAATAATTCCACCCACATCTCGTGTACTCATTTCTCGGATGTTGCCCGAGATCAATCCGGCGTAACCATTACGTACGCCATACATTCCCCAACCTTTTGCTACGCCGCACCGAACGACTGCGCGAATGGCAGCATTCATACCGGGTGCATCACCGCCACTGGTCAGTACTGCAACATGTTTCATAAAATCCTCTCCTCGCTGGCCGGTAAACCAATTGTGATTTGCTAAATTGATTATAATCGATATGCTAACTATATTATAATCATAATCGTGTTACCGGCGATAAATGAATTGAAATAAGGGAGATTTTATAATGAAAAAACTATTCCAGGAATTTAAAGATTTCATCATGCGCGGAAACGTGATCGATCTTGCTGTCGGCGTTATCATTGGTGCTGCCTTCAGCGCAATCGTGAATTCAGTCGTTAACAATTTGCTCATGCCGCCTCTGGGGCTTTTGTTTGGAGATGTTGACTTCCAGGACCTGTTTATTGTTCTCAAACAGGGTACTGAAACCCTTCCAGACGGCGCAACACTCGAAATGGCTCGTGAAATGGGGGCAGTGACATTCAATTATGGTCAATTTATCACAGACCTGATCAGCTTCTTATTGCTTGCTTTAGGTGTGTTCTTTATTGTAAAGGGCATCAATGCGCTGCAAGCAAGAGCGAAAAAGGAAGAAGAAAAGGTGGAGGAACCGACAGAAAAGGATTGCCCATTCTGCAAAAAGGCAATCCCAATTGAGGCCACACGCTGTCCTTTCTGCACCTCACAACTTGGCGAGGGTTAATAACCAAATAGCTTATGCAAAAAGATATCTTTGTCGGAATCCTTGAAGATGATGTGTTTTCACGCCACTGGATGGCGTTGTTGATGGTGCGCGACTGGCGCACACGGTTGATTGGCGAATTTTCAAACCAAATCGAATTATGTGAATTTCTGAATGGTTCTTTTCAGCCGATTGATATTCTGATTCTGGATGTCGATCTTTTTGGGGAGGATTTTTCTGTTGGCGATATCTGTCAGAACCTGATTGACGCAAAACGTTCAACAAAAATTCTGCTAACGGGTGTCAATCCCAAACCGCGAGTCATCTTACAGTTAGGTTCGGATCAGATTGTGGGATATGTGCTCAAACAAGAGGTCGGATACTCATTAAGTTGGATGATCACCTTTGCTTTTGAAGGTGAATGTGTACTCACCCCAGGGGTTCTGGATCTGGCAAATGCTATGAATGCGGCTCTACCTGCGAATCGGTTAATTCTGGATGGACGGAAAAAATTGCCCGGGTTCACCGATCACGAAATGGATGTTGCTCGCATGGCGATTATTTTCAGCCTTGGCCGGCGTGACCTCGCTGACGAACTAAAAATTTCGGAACAATGGAGTTATGGACTGGTCAGTGAACTTTATAAAAAGATGGGTTTGAGCGACATTCTCTCAGGCGAGGTGGATCTGTTCTCTTATATTCCTGAAAGCCCTATCATCCGCAGTCATTTTCAAGAGATTTTGGATGAACTGGGTACATCAACCAAAGCCAGAGACATGGAGACTTTGGCGTACCATCTGATCACGATGCCAGAAATAGTTACGTAATACTTTCTAACAACTGAAAATTAATAATGGAGCAGGTCAGATGACAGGTTTTTAAGCAAGTCCTGTTTCTGACCTGATTGAATTAATCAAATGGTGATAATTTGTGGAAAGACCAGCGATAAACTTCTTCAATATTGGGATTTGTGACTGCAATCTACAGTGATTATTTTATGAATGCATAACCAGCTAAGATGACCCACACGATGGTGATCAAGATCGGCATGATCAGGTCAATTTTTATTCGGGTTCCCCGAAAACTGTTCTGGATTTTTCTTTTTTGAGGATCCTGAGATTCAAAATCCTGATTTACCCGTTTGCGCGCTTGCTTTGTCATATGGACATAGGCATCCTCCGACTTGTTTTCTGGTGGCATAAACTGTGAAAGGTTGAATTTATGAAAATCGACGATCAAATGCCGAGATCGCACAATCCTGTACCACAGCCACCAGATGGAAAGAATGCCAATCGCTGCGATCAGGCACACAAACCACTTATTCTCATTAACGACAATTGCACCAACAGCCAACAAGAATGATTCAAAGGAGATGAAGATCTGCCGGTAGGATTGGAGCAGTGATTCGTTTGCTTGATAGAGATCGTTTGACATGTTTCCCGTTCTGCGTAATAGGTCGTTGTTGTCGGTGTATTAATCAAATTAGACTAATGAAAATTGTACTATAATCTTGTGCTTAGTAATCGACTCGACCAATTGATTCAGCATCTGTGTGAAGAATTATTCTATTGATTAAAACTGCCCCAACATTGACAAAAGTGTTGGGGCAGTTTGTTTTATTTCGCTTGAAGATGCTTGTTAGGGTTGCAGGACCCGTCCCATGAACAGGATAGTCCCAGTGGGGATGTGTTCGATTGTGAAGAGGAATGGACGGTCAATTACAAGGGGAATTGGTTCGCCTGGCTCGATTGAGGTGATGCCCACAATCACGGCAGTGGCTGCAGCGGCTTCCGTGCCGGCTTCATCAACGGTGATGGTTGCCTTATGCAGCACATCTGTTATATAAAGGTCATCGCTCTGATTGATGCCTGAAAAGTCTGCGATTTGAGGATCAAACGCTTCTGACATGCCAAGTTGGCTGAGGGGGTCATTGCCATTGACAGTTGACTCAAAATTAAATTTTGGCATTTGCAGATCTACACGTTCGACCAGCATGTTTTTCTGAATCTCAGAAAGCATCTCGGGTGTTAAGCCTGTTTCGAAATTTGAGAAGGTACCCTCGTCGGGTAGCACGATATTCATCGCAAAATCCTGGCTCAAATATGGCAGACGCACAGCCTGAAAATTTTCCCCTCGCGTATATGCTAATCGTTCATCGAAGAGCTTCATCATGTCAACACTCATTTCTGAGCCATCCAATAAAGTGAATGGTTCTTGGGAGGTGTTGCTTGTCTCAAATGGATGCAACCAGGAACCATTGAAGTAAATGGCGTTAGCTAAAACTAATCGAGTTAAGGCGTCGATTGCTCCCTCGGGGATCAGGTCTTGAATTTTTTCTTCGGTTTCTTCTTCGACCCATTGGTTGATGGCTTCTCGTGCAGCCTCAGGATTTTCCTGAAAGTTGACGCTGAAGATCCCTGCGCCGTAGAAATGCGCTAAGGTGTCCAAGTAATCTTCTTCGAAGTCGTAACCGGCCTGCCCCCAAATGGAATTAGCGATGTTCATTTGGAAGTAGCTGCCCTCAGGGAAGTCCGTCGTCACATTTTGGGATTCTTCTATCTGCAGTAAGAGTGCATTGAATGCCTGGTGGACTTCTTCCTCGCTCATCGTCAACTGCAGGCCATCGAGCATGGCTTGTTCTGTGGAGGTTTCTGCACCAGCCATGGTCATACTCAGAGCAAGTGAAAGGCTGAGAGGAGAAAAGATGATGTTGTCATCTTTACCCTTGATGTATTCATACAATGCAAGGGCAAATTTGGTATTGTCGTTTGCCAGCGACTGGACAACCCCCGCATCAATGGAAGGTGAGGTTTCTCGTTCCTGAGCGCTTTTGATATAAGCTTCTTTCATTTCCTGTTCCTCTTGTTCCATGGTTGGTTCAGGTTCAGTTGTGGGAACGACTTCTTCTTCGGTAGGTTCAATGATTGGGGTTTCAATCGCCGGACTGCAGGCAGCAATCAACAAGGATGTGATTAAAAGCATTAGAATAGGTTTCGTTTTCATTTTTCTCCTTAAGATCTCTTGAGTGTTCCTCATGATTAAGACGAAAATTCCCTAAGAATAGTTCCATGCATGAACCATATCTCTGTAAGGATTGAATTGATAAACACCAATTAACTGTTGCTATTTACTAATATCACCCGGGCAGGTGCGCCTTCGCTGGTCAAAATGCTGAGGGGTAGACAAAATAACTGGTAGATGCCTGGTTCAACGTTTGAAAGGTCAATCCCTTCTAAGAGCACAATTTCCTTCGCTAAGAGAATAAGGTGCGGTTCGGTTGTGTCGTTAAAAGGTGCGATGGATAAATAGTCAATGCCGATCAGATCCAGATCAAGCTGCGCTAAAAAGGCTGCGCCAGATGCGTCTATGCCAACGTAATCTTCATAAAAATCATTTTTATGCTCGTTCAATAGTTTAGAATTACGTGTTTTTAATAAAATTTTTGAGGCATTCTCAATAGAGCTGCGCTGGGGATGATTTTGCAGCACCTCTTCAGAAATGACTTCGACCTCATCATCAATGGAAACGACAAGGACATCACCGATCAGTTTCTCAAGCGGAATCTGACCGATGGTTTTGCCGTTGTTGATGAAATGTTTCGGCGCATCGATGTGGGTGCCGGTATGCACGCTCATTTTTATCTGGCTGACATTTGCATCATCGCCTCTGTCAATGGATGAAACCTGTCTGAGGATGACCGATGGGTCACCTGGCCAGACTGGCATGTTGGCATCAATCGGAAGTGAGATATCAAAAATGTTCATAGGTGATCTCCAATAAGATTTTTTACAGATCTTGAACAATTTTAATCGATATTATGAACAAACGCCTTTTGTCAGTTGAAATCTGATAGGTCTTGAGAGATTATTCCGATATAATCAAATAGATTATTGATGAAAGGACACGATTTTCATGCGAGATGTTGCAGTTATTGGAATGGGCCAAACAAAGGTTGATGAACATTGGGGTAAATCTTTGCGCGAGTTAGCCGGTGAGGCAGCCCTGGCAGCAATGATGGAAGCACAGGTTGAACATGTTGACAGCGTTTATGTTGGGAACATGATGTCGGGCGTAGCTAATGCCCAGGCTCAACTCGGGAGCCTGGTGGCAGATTGGGTCGGCCAGAGATTTACCGATGCTGTGAAAATCGAATCGGCATGCAGTTCTGGTGCTGCAGCGTTTAGAGCGGGTTACCTGGCGGTCGCCTCTGGTGATGTGGATGTATCGCTGGTGGTCGGCGTTGAAAAAATGACTGATTCACCGAGCAATGAGATCACAGCAGCCCTTGCCACAGCAGCTGATGCGGATTGGGAAGTGGACCAGGGCGTGTCTTTTGTCAGCTTGAATGCGTTGATCATGAAACGGTACATGCATGAATACGGATGGCAAGGCATCGACTTTGCCGAGTTTTCTATCAACGCCCATGCCAATGCAGTCTACAATCCTTATGCAAGGTTCCGCAAACCAATTACCGAAAGCCGTTTTATCAATTCGCCGATGATCTGTGATCCGATCAACTTGATGGATGCTTCACCAATTGGGGATGGGGCAGCTGCCGTTGTGCTCGTCCCGGCGGAGCGATTGGCACCTAGCTTAATTAAAATATTGGTTGCGGGATCGGCAGCAGCCACAGATACGATAGCCATACACGATAGGGTCAACCCTTTATGGCTATCTGAGGTGGAGAGGTCGTCGAAGCAAGCTTATGCCCAAGCGGGTGTTATCGCTGATGATATTGATGTGTTTGAATATCATGATGCGTTTACAATCATGGCAGCCTTATCGCTTGAAGCCAACGGCTTTGCAGCACCCGGGAAAGGCCCCACGCTGGCAAAAGAGGGCGAGATCAAAGTCGGGGGAAGGATCCCTGTTGCCACTAGAGGCGGTTTAAAGGCACGTGGACATCCGGTAGGGGCTACTGGGATGTATCAGATCGTAGAAGTTGTGCAGCAACTGCGTGGTGAGGCTGGAGAGACGCAGGTTCGCCATCCGGAGTTTGGCATGGCGCAAAATATTGGCGGCAGCGGGTCAAATATCGTCACCCATATTTTTAAGCGAGTTAGTTGAAACAGAAAAAGCCACCGAGAGGTGGTTTTTTATTTTTACGAAATAGCGCGAGTATAATTGAAGCATTATATAGTCGCAGAGGAGAGAGCGCCATGTTCGAATTCCATGTTTCCCGATTATCCAGAGAAAAATTTGATTTTGATCAATCTTTGTTTCGGTATGATGGAAATGTTGTCTTTACGAACTTCCTGGCCGCGCGTCAATTTGCGCAAAAGATCAACCAAAAACGCGACCTTGTAAATTACCCTGAACAAGCGGTCCGCGCGGGTGATATCAATGCCATCGGCTTGATTGATGAAATCTTGCATATGGTTGTTTCTCTTTATCGGCGCTCAATCGACCCTGAAATTATGGAAAAAGCGAATGAAACGCTGGCATTAAATTTTGCTGAAGAAAAACTGGAGGTTGTTTTTAACCGGTTCACTGAAGAATTCCCTCCACTGGCAGTTTATAAGGGAGAAATCAGCATTCCAGACTATCTTGCTGGTGACACCAATGGCATACCGCATAAACAAATTGTGCTGGAAGAGATGATCATGCTGTGGGTCACAAATCGAAACCCGGCAGTTTCTGGATTTTCAGAATTGTTTGATGACATTTCACTCACTCAAACATCAATCTACCGGCAGATGATGCAGGAGGTGGGACAATTCTTTAAAGATCAGCCACATTTTGGGCCTGATGATCAGGACCTGATCACGATGCTACGCAGTCCGGCGATCGAAGAACCTTATTCGCTTGTCGGGCAGCTTGAGTATATCCGCCGTAAATGGGGCGGATTGCTTGGAGAGTATCTCTATCGTCTATTGAATTCAATTGACCTGATCCGCGAGGAGACGAAGGCCGTCTTTGCAGGAGCGGGGGAGGCACATGTCCCCAGTTATCAATTTGTTGGAGAAGAAGAAAATTTCAGTCTGGATAGTGAATGGATGCCGCGGACGGTTATGCTTGCTAAGAATGCTTATGTGTGGCTCTATCAACTCTCAGAGGTTTATGACCGTGAAATAACCCATCTCGATCAAATTCCAGACGAGGAACTGGATAAACTGGCCAGTTGGGGGTTTAACGGACTCTGGTTGATCGGCCTTTGGGAAAGAAGTGAGGCGTCTAAAAGGATCAAACAACTTTGCGGGAATCCGGAAGCTGTCGCCTCTGCCTACTCTTTGAAGAATTATCAAATTGCTGGGCGATTGGGCGGCGAAGGCGCTTACCAAAGGCTTAAAGATAAAGCTTGGCAGCGCGGCATTCGCCTGGCGAGCGATATGGTCCCAAATCACATGGGGATCGATTCGGATTGGGTGGTTGAACAACCGGATTGGTTTTTGTCTTTACCCTACAGCCCGTTCCCGGCTTATCGTTTTTCTGGGCCTGATCTCAGCCCAGCAGAACATGTCAGTATCATGATTGAGGACCATTATTATGATCGCACGGATGCGGCAGTGGTTTTTAAGCATGTGGAAAAGTATTCTGGTAACACCCGCTATATCTATCACGGTAATGATGGCACAAGTATGCCCTGGAATGACACTGCACAGTTAAATTACCTGAACCCTGAGGTGCGTGAGGCTGTCATCCAAACGATCTTGCATGTTGCGCGCAAATTCCCGATCATTCGGTTTGACGCTGCGATGACATTGGCGAAAAAGCATTACCAGCGTCTCTGGTTCCCGCAACCCGGGACAGGGGGCGACATCGCCAGCCGTGCAGAATATGGGCTAACCAAAGAAGAATTCGACAACGCCTTCCCGACTGAATTTTGGCGTGAAGTGGTCAATCGTGTGGCAGAAGAAGTGCCAGATACGCTACTGCTGGCAGAGGCGTTCTGGATGATGGAGGGATATTTTGTACGCACTTTAGGGATGCACCGCGTATATAACAGCGCGTTTATGAACATGTTGCGCAATGAGGATAACCAAAAATATCGCCTGGTGATTAAGAACACGCTGGAATTTGACCCGCAGATCCTTAAACGTTATGTCAACTTCATGAATAACCCGGATGAAAAAACTGCTGTTGAGCAATTTGGCAAAGGCGATAAGTATTTTGGCATTTGTACATTAATGGTCACGATGCCCGGATTGCCGATGTTTGGGCATGGGCAGATCCAGGGTTTTGCTGAAAAATACGGCATGGAATACTTCCGCCCTTATTGGGATGAAGAGCCCGATATGTATCTGATCCAGCGTCACCAACAACAGATCTTCCCGCTGATGAAACGCAGGGACCTTTTCTCTGGTGTGCGAAATTTCCTGATTTATGACTTCTTCACCGGCGAGAACCAGGTCAATGAGGATGTGTTTGCCTATTCGAATGGCGTTCAGGGACGGAGAGCGTTGGTGATATACCACAATCGGTATGGCGCGACATCAGGCTGGATCCATACCTCTGCCAGTACATTGAATAAAGAAACGAGCGCTCTGGAACAGAAATCAATTTTTGATGGTCTGGGGTTAAGCGGCGGCGATGACCAGTTTGTATTATATAAAGACACCACCTCGGGATTAGAATTCATCCGACCGATCCACGAGATCAGGGATAAGGGACTGTATTTCCAGCTCAATGCATATACTTGTCATGTGTTTATGGACTTCAGGGTTGTTGCTGATGATGAATACCATCAATATTCGCAATTAAATGCTTATCTCAATGGACGCGGGGTTCCAAGTATTGATGCGGCGTTAAAGGACCTCATGCTTGCGCCTATCCTGACTCCACTGCGAGATTTAATTAACCCAGATGAATTGAGAACAATCTATCAAACCCGATTGAATGTGCCCGGAAAGAGAATCGATCGAGATATTTTCAATATCCATGCAGAAAAATGCCGCCGGCTGATTGAGGCGATCAAAGGATTTGTAAACGCAAATAAAGATATCGAGCCAATCTTGCGTGAAGGACAGCGCGGCTTGGAAGGGATATTGAGATTACTGGTATTTGAGGTAAGTTATCCATTCCCAGGATCAGCAAGATATGAAGATATTCTGGCTTTTATTCAGAAAAATCTTGGCAATTATCCCTTCATCTGGCATGTGCTGGTGCTGTGGAATGATTTGCGTCTCGTTGGCAGAGTAATCACAGATGAGGCCCAATTTGCTGAAATCTCACGCAGCTGGCTGGATGAATGGGGGATTTCAAGGCAGGTGCAGCAAACGTTGGAAGAATTGGGATTCGACGGGCAGCAAGCCTACAGCGGTGTAACCATTCTTAAGCTGCTGGTGAGCCAACAAAATTGGGTGAATGGGATATCTGATCAAACACCGCGTTCGCTGTTTGAAACATGGCTGGCGGATGAAGAGATCAGGACTTTTCTCGGGGTTAATCGATATCGCGGAAAATTATGGTTCAACAAAGAAGCATTTGAGTCGATGATGTGGTGGATGCTTGTGATTGGGTTGCTGAGATTGATTGCTGACCCCAATAAGAGCTTGACTGAAGACATAGAAAATTTGTTTGATGCTCACGCGTTGATTGAGGCGATCTTAGCAGCAGAAATGGAATCAGAATATCAGCTGGAAAAATTGCTTGATGCGTTGAAGTAAGCGTTATTGTCGTCCGTAAAATCTTCTGTTCTGATGTAACGCTCTGCAAAGACAGTGTCACCGCGTAAACCTGTGTGGGGGTCTTTTACCTTTTTTAGCAGTGCAATGGCTTTTGGTTTCAGATCTTTTCCAGTGACCTTTTTTGTCAGCCAGACCGCCTGGGCAGCATAGGCGATGTTGTTTTGCGGTTCAATCCGGTGGAAGTTGTCAAAAAACCATCCGCACGAGGTAAATATTCTTTGTCTTTCATATTGGGCAGCCAGTATCAGACTGATTTTTTGAGTCTCTTCATCGGTCAGGGTTTGATCGATATGTTGACTTAGAAGCGATTTTAGATCCATTTCGCCTAGAAATACATGGATGTAATCATTTCTGAGCTGCCACTTCCGACGCGTATATTGGCCGATAAATACCTGGTATTGATGATCTAATTCTTCAGCAAGTTTTTCCAGACCCCAGCGAAGGGGTGCCTTCCAAGCGGCATGTGGGGTGCAGCCGCATTCACCCATCCAGCGCATGATCCCATGGTGGCAGCTCCAGGAGGTATATTCTGAGATCTTGATATATTGGCTGGGTTGATGATCTTGCAGCCACAAGCCGGGGTAGGTGATCTCAAAATCCCGCTGGTGGAGCGCACCATTTAAAACATGCGAAAGGAATTTATCGCGAAAGGCTTTGTGATGCCCATAGAGCTCACCATCCGAGGCGATGAGAGCCATCCGGTCTGTGGAGTTTTGAGAATTTTGAAAGACTGGAGTAACCCATCGGTCAACAAAAACATCGGCATTTCGTGTAGCAAAAGATTCGAAGCTCACTGAAGTGCTTAGATGCTGGTTGTAAATGAACACAATCATTGGTTCGCGATTGCCTGGTAGTGTAACCAAATAGGGTCTGTCGTGGCTGATGGCGTTTGAATCCTCAATCTGCCACGGTGCAAGCATTGTGAATTTGATATCGTTGTCCGCTAAATATGCCAGGGTTTCGAGGTCAACAGCCGTTTCAGGGAGCCACATTCCTAAGGGTTTATGTCCAAAGCGATATTCGAAATCGGCAATGCCCCATTTGATCTGTGTGACTTTGTCACGTTTGTTTGCCAGTGGTAAGATCACATGATTATAGGCTTGTGCCATCCCGTTGCCAACCCCGAATTTATTGAAATTATTTCTCTCTTGCTCAATGATCGCGTGATAGGTGGCGTTGTCATATTCTTTGATCCACTTAAACAGGGTGGGGCCGATATTGAAACTGATCTTTTCGAAATTTCCCGCAATGGCGTTAGGTTGATAACATTCATAATGAATGCGCTCATTCCAATTACGGTAGGGTTTGGCGCCAATTTCATCCGGGATCAATCCGGAAAGGGGATCTTCTCTTGGGGGTTGATAGAAGTGTCCATGGACACAGACAGCATTTAGTCCCATCGTGTTATTGTTCGCTTTCTTTGAAGGATCATCCGCATGATATTCACACGGTATTTTTTATTATCAAGGTATCCCAGCCTCTGTCCCATTCTGGCAGGGAGGAGGTTGAATTTCGTGGGTAGAACATCAAGATTCGTTGTTCTGTTTGTGGCTAAATAATCCAGCCAGAACACAGATGTGGGAAAGTTGGGGAAGAGTATTTCAAGGAATTCGGTGAAGTAGTTAAGGATGACCGGTTTTACATTGATAAATTGGCGTTTGATCCCCAATTTCCCGATAATCATCTCACACACCTGGCGAAAACTGATGTATTCTGGTCCACCAAGTTCAATCGTTTCGTTAGATGTTTGTGGCATATCCAGTGACCAGGCTAAAATTGTCGCCAGGTCTTCCACCCAAATCGGCTGCATCAGTGATGTCCCATGTTCTGGCAGCATCACAAAAAAAGGCGAAATTTTAAGCAAAAACGCAAGCCCGTTGGTGAAGTGGTCGTTTTCGCCATACGCCACTGCTGATCTGAAGATTGTGTAGGGAATACCAGAGGATTTGATGTGGTGTTCTGCGATGGCTTTGGCTTTAAGCAGGGGATAGGCAGATGCTCGCTCTACCCCCAGATGACTCAGGTAGATAACTCGTTTGATATTAGCCTGGGCTGCTGCACGGACTAAGGATTCTGTTCCCTGGATGTCAACCTTTGTGAGCTGAGCCTTTCGGCCAAGATTTTCTGCACTCGCAAGGTGATAGATCACATCCACATCCTTTAGGGCAGCGCGCAGGCCTTTTGGGTCACTCAGGCTGGTGACTGCGACCTCTAATGGAAGCCCTTTAGGAAGTTTGGGAGATTGTTTTGAGGGACGAATCAGTAGTTTAATGGCATGCCCTTCGGCCGAGAGATGCCTGATTAGATGATTACCGATAAATCCGGTGCCACCGGTGATTAATATCATAACAGGCGAATTATAGCATTTATTTTTTAATTAAGTTGGCACGACCCTTGCACAGATATGAACAGATTCGAGATTTTGTCCAAAAAGGGCTAAAGATGAAAAATATGAAACAAAGTATTGGTTTTACCTACTTCACAAATCCCCGGTATTTTATCGGAAAACATTTAGATGAGTGGTACAGCGCCATCAGTCAGCTTGGAGGATCGGCAGTAATCGTTAAAGGAGCTTACAATCGTGCATTGCCTGAAGACGTATTTTTGAGCGCTGATGAACATGCTTTGGAACCGATCATCCATTTCACGTCAGAACTCCCCTTGGCTCGAAATTTTAATAATTTCGCCTTTCTGCTGGATGTTTACGCCAAACGCGGGGTGAAAAGGGTCATATTCGGTGATCGACCTAATATGAAGTCTGCTTGGCCGATTTCTGGATGGCAATATGAAAACCTTGT
>NPIE01007969.1_pt1 | contig 58607 bp, 29 predicted proteins | sample 8637661 | NCBI WGS metagenome assembly NPIE01 (sample SAMN07420842, study PRJNA396082) | bioreactor metagenome | isolation source: sample BA12 brine-fed electro-methanogenic bioreactor BA | place: Japan: Kochi | collected 2016-12-09 | reverse complement strand
GGCGGCGGCATGATGGGCGGCGGCGGCATGATGGGCGGCGGCGGCTATGCAAGCATCATGATGGCGCAGAGCCTGCGGCAGCTTATCCAGGAGAGCATCGACCCCTTGAGCTGGTACGAGTTGAGCGAGACGGGCGAAGGCACGATCATGGTGTACCCGACGCAGTCGCCGAAGAAGCTGGCGGTATATCAGACCCCCGAGGTTCACGAACAGATTGCGGATCTGCTGGATCAGCTGCGCAAGGCGCTGGGTCACCAGGTCTCGATCGAAGCGCGGTTCCTCGTGGTTAGTGAGAACTTCCTGGAAGACATCGGTCTCGATGTGGATTTCAGCTACAACTTCGGCGGCAAGTGGGGTCTGATGACGGTGACGCAGAGTTCGGCGACGTCGGCGGCTCCGGACGCCTCGACGAAGGTTCCGGGGAGTCTGGGCGGTTTGGTCAACGCTCCGGCGACGAACGTCAGCGGCGGCTACGGCTCGATTCTGGACGATCTGCAAGTGAGCTTCCTGTTGCGAGCGACGCAGGCGCGGACGGATTCGAAGGCGCTGGTGGCGCCGAAGGTGACGGTGCTCAGCGGGGAATCGGCGACGTTCTCGCTGAACAACACGGTGACGTACGCGTTGCCGCCGGACGTGACGCAGAGCTCGGCGGTTGGCGGTACGGGTGCGACGGCGACGACGCAGGGCATTTACCAGAACATCGGTCTGGTCTACGTCGGCAGCAACCTGGCGGTCAGTCCGACGATCACCAAGGATAAGAAAAACGTGCTGTTGAACATTGTGACCATCCAGAACGACCTGCTGCGGTTCCGCACGCACGACGTCGAGGCGATTGTCGACACGACGGACGATCAGACCGGCGCCGGGGGCGGCGACGTGCAGACGGTGGAGTACCAGGTGACGGTGCCGGAAACGGAGGCGTCGACGGTGATGACGCGTGTGAGCGTCCCGGACGGCGGCACGCTTCTGCTGGGCGGCCATAAGATCACGGCCGAAGTGGACAAAGAAGTGGGGGTGCCTGTCCTGAGCAAGATCCCGCTGGTGGGACGCTTGTTCTCGAATCGCAGCAGCATCCGGGATAACAAGATCCTGCTGATCCTGGTCAAGCCGACCATCATCTTGCAGGAAGAGCGCGAGGAGGATGCGTTGGCGGCGCTGGAAGCCGGCGGTGGCAACGGGTTGCAGTACTGACCGTTCGGGTTCCTGAGAACAACGGATTGCAGGTGTAGTCTGTGACACGGGAGAGATTCCCTACACGATGAAGTTCTACGGATTCACGCACAGGAAAGACGGAAGTGGACATATGAAAAAGCAGAAGCAGGAGCGACCAGGCACCTGGCGGTTGCTGATTGGCTCGGTGCTCATTCTCTGCGCCGGGATGGGGTTAGCGACGGCAAACGACATGTCATTTTCCTCGTCGGACGCGATCGACTGCGGCCTGACGGCGAACGGACCTCAAGCGTTGCTGGTCCGTTTTGTCGATCGGGACGGACCGCCTCTGAGCTGCTCGGACCTGACGGGTCCGCGGACGACACGGGCGATTCGAAACGCGATTTCTGCGGCGGTGGTGGAAGGTGCGTCGATTCGGAACGAATACGACGGGGTGGTGTCGGGTCTGGCGGTGGTGTCGCTTCCGGAGGGGGTGGCGACGGCCGATGCGCTGGCGAAATTCGCGGCCTGCGACGACGTCTTGTATGCGGAGCCAAGCTATCGTTATGCGCCGACCGAGGTGGCGTCGGCGGTAACGGAGTCGAGTGATGCGGCGGTTCCCGTCGTCTCGCTGCATATCGGCGGGGCGGACGGTCTGGATCTGGAATCGGCGGTGGCGGCCATCGAAGAGGCGGTGGCGGACGGCGCGAAGGTGATCCGCATTTCCTGGACGGGCTCGGACTATAGCGAGAGCCTGCGAGAGGCCATCGAAGCGGCCGGCGAGAAGGGCGTGCTGTTCGTGGCGGCGGCGGGGGACGAATCCCGCAATATCGACATGACTCCGGTTTATCCGGCCAGCTATGATCTATCCAATCTGATTACGGTTCTGGCGACGGACGAGAACGGCGAGTTGGTCTGGTCTTCGAACTACGGGCGCGGCAGCGTGGACCTGGGGCAGACGGCGGACGGTTCGGCAACGGCGGCCTCGGACGTCGCCGATGCGGCGGCGTTGCTTTTTGCGCAGCATTCCGATTTGTCTCCGGTCCAGGTCAAGCACGCGCTGATGCAGACGGCGGACCAAATCCTGGCGGGTCTGACGGCCTCCGGGGGACGATTGAACCTGGAAGCGGCGCTGACGGCGGTGCCGACGGGGCAGCCGGGGAGGATCGTCAACACGCGCGACCTGACGAATGTCTATTCCTCGATTCAGAGTGCGATCGATGACGCCAACGACGGCGACGTGATCGTGTTGGAGACGCTCGCCAGCGGCAACACGGTGTACAGCGAGCGGATCGATTTTCAGGGCAAGGCGATCACGCTGCGCAGCGGCAACGTGGAGAATCCGGACGATCCGAATTTGTATCCGGAAACGACCTTCATCGCGGGGATCAGCGGGCAGGAAGGCTCGATCGTGACGTTTGCCAACGGCGAGGGGCCCGACAGCGTTCTGCGGGGCCTGACGATCGGCTGGGGCGTGGCGGAGTACGGCGGGGGTCTGCGCATTGAAGAGGCCTCTCCGACGATCGATCGCTGCGTGATCACCGACAACCAGGCGCAATATTACGGTGGCGGCATCGACTGTTTCGGCGGCTCGCCGCACTTTATCGACTGCACCATTCGCAACAATGAAGTGCTGGCGGCGGACGGGCACGGCGGCGGCATCAACTGCGAGGACGGCTCGGCGACGTTCACCGACTGCACGATCCGCGACAATTCTTCGGCCAACCTCGGCGGCGGTCTGTCGTGCTACAACGCGACGCCGACGCTGTTCAACTGCTTCCTGATCAACAACTCGGCGGCCAGCGGCAGCGGCCAGGTCGACCTCGAGGACTCGTCGCCCACGATCACCAACTGTACGATCGTCGTCGATGAGGGCTCGCCGGCCGACGGCGGCATCTGGTGTTCGGGCTCGTCGGCTCCGACGATCACGAACTGTATCCTGTGGGGCAACGGCGACGACCTGCACAACTGCTTCGCGTCTTATTCGTGCATCCAGGACAAGGACGCGGGCGAGGGCAACCTCCACAGCGATCCGCTGTTGGTGGAAGGGCCGCTCGGGGCGTACTATCTGAGCCAGGCGGCGGCGGGGCAACTGGTGGACAGCCCCTGCGTCGATGCGGGAGAACCCAACAGTGCGGCGTCTCTGACGGAGAAGACCACGCGGACGGACGGTGAGCCCGACGCGCTGCCGATCGACATCGGCGCGCACTATGCGACCTCGACGCCTGTGATGTTCCCGCTGAACCTGACGCTGATGACCGTCGACGCCCAGGGCGCGCCGGTGGAGGGCGAGGTCGGCGGATCGGTCGATCCGAACGGCGGGTCGTTCCGCGAATTCTCGGTGCTCGAGCTGACGGCGCAGCCGGCGGAGGGGTATCGTCTCAAGCAGTGGCTGCTGACCAGCGGCGAGATGATCGAGCCCGAGGCGACGATCGCACTGCCGGTGACGGGTCCGCTCAACTTGATTGCGGTCTTCGAGCGCATCCCGATGTACGAGTTGCGGATCACCGTGGCCGGCGGCAACGGCACGGTGAGTCCGGAGCATCGGCGCGGGCAGCTCTATCCGGACGGGACGGTCGTGGATCTCGTCGCTTCGCCTGCCTCGGGTTATATCGTGGACACCTGGCAGGGGACCGACGACGACACGCTGTGGACCAATACGAACACGGTGACGGTCAGCGCGGACATGGAAGTGGTGGTGAGCTTCCGGGAACCGAAGACGCTGCACGTGCCGGGACAGTACCGGTCGATCCAGGAGGCCATCAGCGCGGCCAGCGACCACGGTGACAAGATCATCGTGGGCGCGGGGATCCATCGCGCCCATTCGATCGATTTCGGCGGCAAGGCCATCACGCTGGCCAGCGCCCATCCGGACGATCCGAATTGTGTGGCGACGACGATTATCGATGCCGCCCAACTGGGCCGCATCTTCATTTTCCAGAGCGGGGAAGGTCCCGACTCGGTGGTCGACGGCTTCACGCTGCGGAACGGTTCGGCGGTGTTCGATCCGAATACCCCGAACGACAGCGGCGGCAACGGCGCCGACGGCGAAGACGCCTTCGGCGGCGCGGTCGCGTGTTTCGAGGGCAGCAGTCCGACCCTGTCGAACCTGATCGTGGAAAACTGCGTGGCGCAGGGTCGCAACGGTGAAGACGCGAGCGCTCCGCCGACTCCTCCGGCAGCGCCTGCTCCGCCGGCCGACCCGGCGGATCCATTGGAACCGTTGGAGCCTCCGGCTGAGCCAGCGCCGGATCCCAGAGATCCCAACGCGCCGGTGGACGGCGACCCTGGCGATGCAGGGGAGGCTGGGGCCGACGGCGCGGACGGTGCGCCCGGCGCCGACGGTGCGCCCGGCTTCGACGGCGGTCGCGGCGGCAACGGTTATGGTGGCGCGTTCTACTTCGATCCGAACTGCGCGCCGACGATTCTGCATTGTACGATTCGCAACTGTAAGGCCCTGGGCGGCAACGGCGGCTTCGGCGGCGCCGGCCAGGACGGCCAGGACGGCGGCGACGGTGGCGACGGCCAGGCTGGCCAGGACGGGCAGGAGGGCGGCCCCGGCCTCAACGACGGTCTGCAGGGCCCCGGCGGCGCCGGTGGCGCCGGCGGTAATGGCGGCAGCGGCGGTCCCGGTGGGGCCGGCGGTCCCGGCGGCAAGGGCGGCGACGGTGGCGAGGCCCTGGGCGGCGCGATGTACTTCGGCGCCAACTGCGAGCCGATCATTCGTTACTGCACGGTTCTGGACTGCGAAACGCTCCAGGGTCTCGGCAATGCCGGCGGCGCCGGCGGCGCCGGTGGCGCGGGCGGCGATGGCGGTGTCGGGGCCGAAGGGGGCGCCGGGGGCACCGGTGAAACCGACGGTGAAGACGGTGCCGCGGGTACCGACGGGGTCGGCGCCAATGGCGGCGCGGGCGGCGCCGGTGGCTCGATGGGCGTCAACGGTCTGCGTTCGTGGGCGGGTGCACTGTTCTTCAGCGAAGACTGCGACGTGGAGATCTATAACACCGCGATCAGCGCGAACCGCGCTCTGTGGGACGTCCCGACGCTGGCATATGCCGGTGGTGACGGCGGCGCCGGCGGCGCGGGCGGCAGCCCGGGCGGCAGCGGTGGCGCCGGTGGCACCGGTGGCGACGGCAACCCGCCTGGAGCGGGTGGGCCCGGCGGCGCGGCAGGAGCGGATGGTGCTCCGGGTGGCGCCGGTGGCGCCGGTGCGGTGCTGATCAGCTTCACCACGAACTACGGTGGCGCCAACGCCTACCTGTCGAACTGCATGGCGAAGCTGGTGGACACGACGATCAGCTCGAACCTGATCGAAGCGGACAGCGGCGGTGGCGAGTATTACGCCAACGACTGTACGTTAGAGATGACCCGCTGCACGCTGGAGGGCAATACCGCCGGGGTCTACGGCGGCGGCCAGGCGTTCGAGGTGGGCGCATCGATCACCCTGAACGAAACGAATTACTTCGACAACGAAACGGGCACCAACGGTGGCGGTCTGTTCCTGAGCTACGAAAGCGAACTGGACGTCAACGACAGCGTGTTCAACGGCAATCGACTGGTGTCCGAAGGTGGGTACGGCGGCGGTTTGTTTGGCGGCGGTATCTGGGACGAGGACAGCAGCGACTACTACAACGGCAGCACGCTGAACATTCGCAGCACCGAGTTCTCGGCCAACGAAGCGGGTTACGGCGGCGGTCTGTACTGGTATGGGCAGGGCGCCGACGTTCAGGTTTCGGACTGCGTGATTCGCGGCAACACGGCGGTCGAGGGCGGCGGTCTGTACTGGAGTCGCGGGGCGCCGACGATTGAGAATTGCAGCATCCGAGCCAACGAAGCGACGGGTCCGGATTACACGGTCTTCGTGCCGGCGCCGGCGCTGGATCCGAACGATCCGAGCACGTGGCCCCCGTCGGACGTGTGGCCCGATCCGAACGATCCGAATTCGCTGTTCGATCCGAACGATCCGTACATTCCGCCGGACGTGCCCGAGTCGCGCAACACCGGTTGCGGCCTGGGTGGCGGTCTGGTCTGCTGGTCGTCCGATGCGCTGATCGAAGACTGCTTCATCAGCGAGAACGAGGTGGCGGGTTCGGGCGGTGGCGTTTACTTCGGCGGCGATCCATATACTCCGCTGCTGAAGAACTGCCTGATTCGGGACAACCGGGCGACGATCGACGGCGGCGGCATCGCCTCGCACTGGTTTGCGGCGCCGACGATCGAGAACTGTACGATCGTCGAGAACCTGGCGGCCGACTTCGACGTGCCCAATCGGGGCAAGGGTGGCGGCCTGGTCGTCTCGCACAGCAGCAAGGCGACGCTGATCAACAGCATTCTCTGGAACAATCAGGCGCAGTTGGGCTCGCAGATTTCGATCGGCAGCGACAGCGACCCGGTCTACCTCCAGCGGCCTGCGACCCTGACGGTTTCCTATAGTGACATTCAGTACGGTCGGCTCGGCCTTCATATCGAGAGTGGGCGGACGCTGAACTGGCTGGAGGGCAACATTCAGTCCGATCCGCTGTTCGTGGAGTCGTACTTCCTGAGCCAGATTGCGGCGGGTCAGAGCCAGGACAGCCCGGCGGTCAATGCGGGCAGCGCCCTGGCGTCGCAGGTGGGCCTGGCGGATGCGACGACGCGGACGGACGGCGTGCCGGATGCGGGCGTCGTGGACATGGGCTTCCACTACGCGGGACAGGGGCGGTACTACCTGGAGGTGATGGTGCTGGGCGGCCATGGGACCGTCACGCCCACCAGCGGGTATTACCACGAGTTCGAGCGGGTGACGCTCACCGCTCATCCGCAGGAAGGCTATCGCGTACGCCAGTGGATCGGCACGGATAACGATCCCGGGTGGAATCAGAACACCAATACCGTGACGATGGATACGGGCGACAAGTTCGTCATCGTGGAGTTCGAGAAGGACGTGACGCGCAACATCATCGTGCCCGACGAGTTCGGTACGATCGAGCAGGCGGTCACGGCGGCCAGCCCGGGCGACACGAACATCATCCTGAAAGAGGGTATCCATTACGTCAGCAGCCCGCAGGGGATTGACCTGCAAAGCAAGGCGGTGCGGATCATGTCGACGGATCCGAACGATCCGAACATCGTGGCCAACACGATCATCGACTGCCAGGGTTCGCGGTTCGTGCGCCGGCGTGCTTTCCACTTCCACAACGGGGAAGGTCCCGATACGCTGATTACGGGCGTGACGATTCGCAACGGCTACTGGATTGGCGCCGTGGGTGTCACCGGTGGTTTGAACCCCAATGGGCGTCCGATTCTGGAATACGATCCGGATGAGCAGGACCCGCCGATCGAGATGCCTTCGGGCACCAGCGTTACCGGTATCGGTTACGGCGGTGCGATCCTTTGCGAAAACGGCAGTTCGCCGACCTTCCGGAACGTGGTGATCGAGGACTGTCGGGTGGTTGCCGCTCAGGGTGGCAACGGACTCGACGGCTACCCGATCGGCCCGGGTTCGGACCAGAAGGGTTACTGGGGCGGCAACGGTGGCGACGGCTCGGGTGACAGCTTCGGTGGCGCGATCGCGTGTCTCGGGCGCAGCAGGCCGACGTTCATCAACGTCACGATTCGCAACTGCTCGGCCCGCGGCGGTATGGGCGGCGACGGCGGCAGCGGCAGCAATCCCAACCAGGGCAGCAGTTGGGAAAGCTGGGGCGGCGATGCCGGCAGTGCATCGGGCGATGGTCACGGCGGCGCCGTGTATTGTGAAAACGGCAGCGACGCGGTGTTCCAGAACTGCGTGTTCGCCAACAACCATGCGACCTCGGGTATTGCGGGCACGCCGGGCCTCAATGGTCCCGGTTCGGAACTGAGCGATCCGTATCCGAATCCGGCAGGTCCGGGCGCCAGCGGCGTGGTCAGCACAAACGGCACGATCGTCGGTGGAGCCGTCTATCAGAACGGCGCCAACCCGACGTTTACGGACTGCAAGTTCACCGAGAACATGGCCTACAACTCGATCTCGCTGGACCCGACCGTGGTTCTGCTGGGCCTCCAGCAGGAAGAGCTGCTGGTCTACATGCCCGGCGGCGGCATCTACTCCGGCCCGGGCAACACGATCAAGCTGGAGCGGTGCGAGTTTTCGAGGAACATCAGCAGCGCCGTGTATGCGGATTCGAGCTGCATCGTGGACTTCAACGACTGCGTGTTCAGCCATAACGAGGCCAATGGACAGAATGCGGGTATGGGCTCGTACACGATCACGCTGGACGGTGTGATCATCTTCCGCCAGGACTTCAATCTGAGCAACGTGCTGGTCGATTACTCGGGTGGTGCTTTGTTCGTCGGACCGCTGTCTCCGGAGGTGACGCTGCGGAACTGCCAGTTCTACAGCAACAGCTCCACCTCGGGCGGCGGCGCCGTTCGCCTGATGAGCGACGCCGATCTGATCGGTTGCTCGTTCTCGGGCAACAAGGCGGGCGGCAACGGCGGCGCCATCGATGGATATATCGATACGGGCGATCCGCAGCAGCCTCTGGTGCTGAATTTCGTTCTGGAATCGTGCAGCTTCGGCGGCAACTCGGCGGTCGACGGCTTCTACGGCCAGGGCGGCGCGATCCACTTCGAGGACTTCGACGCGGTCTTTGCCGATTGCTACTTCTTCGGCAACCGGGCCAAGAACGGCGGCGGTCTGTACCTGACCGCGGGCAATGCGAAGTTCGTTGGCGGTATCATCAACAACAACGAGTCGATCGGCGGCAGCGGCATCGATACGCAGGCGGGTCTGTCGGTGGTTGATCCGACCCTGACGATCGTTTCCGATCTGGGCGAGATCGGTGCGGTTCGAGCAGAGCAGGGCGCCGGCGTCGACATCGGCGGCGGTCTGGTTTGTGCGGCCACCCACGCCACGATCGAAGATTATACCTTCGAGAACAACACGGCCGGCGGCGCCAAGGGCTCCGGCGGCGCGATCACCTTCTACGGCGGCTACGTCGATCACGTGGTCAAGAACTGCCTGTTCATCGACAACAACGCCAACCGTCACGGCGGCGCCATCTGGGTGGGTCTGTTTGCGACGCCGACGATCACCAACAGCACGTTCGTGCAGAACGATGCCAGGCGGCTCGGCGGTGCGATTTTCTGCGACTGGGACAGCGACGCGACGGTGCGGGACTGTATCTTCCAGGCCAACGGCCACGTGGCGTTTGCGGAAGCTGACTTCGGCAACTCGATCATTACGCACAGTCTGTTCCACGCGAATCCGGACGGCGACTACGGCGTCTACGATGAGGCGACCAAGGTCACCCAGACGACGGTGGGTGCGGAACTGGATGTGACGAATATCCAGGCGGATCCGCTGTTCGTCGAGGGTCCGCTGGGCGAGGTGTATCTGAGCCAGGTCGCGGCGGGGCAGGAGGCCACGAGTCCGGCGGTCGATGCCGGCAGCAGTCTGGCGGAGAGCGTGGGTCTGGCCGAGCGCACGACGCGCACGGACGGCGTCGAGGATGACGGGGTGGTGGACCTCGGGTTCCACTTCCGGGATCATACGACGTTGCAACTGTACACTCTGACGGCGGAGGTCGTGGGCGGCCATGGTACGGTCGAGCCGACGACCGGTGAGTTCTACGCGGGGACCCCGGTGCCGTTGATCGCGCATCCCGAATCGGGCTGGCGCGTGGCGCAATGGGCGGGGACCACGGATGACGCCTCGAAGAGCGTCAACAATCTGGTCGTGATGGGACCGGACCGGCACGTTACGGTAGAGTTCGACCAGCCAAGGACCATCGTGGTCGGCAGCGCTCCCGAGTACACATCGATTCAGCACGCGATCGACGCGGCCGCCGACGGCGACGTGGTCGTCGTGCCGGCGGGCACGTATGCCCCGGTCTTCCCGTGGCCGGAAATCGTGATCAGCAACAAGAACATCACCCTCATGGGCTCCAATCCGGACGATCCGAACGTGGTCGCCAGCACCGTTATGCGGCAATACCAGTTTTCGATCTCCAACGTCGGGCCCGAGACGATCATCGAGGGCATTACGTTCCGTGACACGAATCTCATCGGTCTGAGTCCGCCGAATCCGGGTGGAGATCCGCAAGATGGTCCGGATGGAATCGGCGTTCGCGGCAGCGCGATGTATATGACGAACGCGTCTCCGATCATTCGCAACTGCAACTTCGTCGACTGCTCTGTGACGGGTGGCAACGGCGCCCCGGGCGACGGCGGGACGGAAGAGCATCCTCTGGGATTCGACGGTGGTTGGGCCGGCTACGCCTACGGCGGCGCCGTCTACATCGGCTATCTCAGCAGCCCGACCTTCCAGAATTGTACGTTCCGCGATTGTTACGCTCAGGGCGGTAACGGCGGTGACGGCGGTCCCGGAAACGACGGTGCCTGGGGCGGTCGCGGTGGCAACTGGGAATGGGCCCAGACGATTGAGGATCAGATGATCCTCATGGGCTGGGACGGCTGGATGTACGGTCCTTACCTGGATTACTGGAAGTACAGTGGTCTCGGTGGCGCCGTGTATATCGAATACTACAGCTCGCCCAAGTTTTTGGACTGTGTGTTTGAGAACAACTACTCGGCCGGCGGTGTCTGTGGGGTCGGCGGAGACACGGTTCCCACGCCACAAACGAACCAGGACATCGAGAACTTCGGCGGCGCCGTGTACATCGGCACCAGCAGCAATCCGGTGTTCGAAGGCTGTGTCTTCCGGGACAACATTGCCGATACGAACACGGTGGCCGAGCCTGACGACATCTACGTGAGCTACGGCGGCGCCGTGGCGTTCGAGGACGACTGTGCCCCGAGCTTTATCCGCTGCACGCTGGAGAACAACAGCTCCGCTATCGGTGGCGGCATGTGGTGGTCGGGGTCTTCGCCGACGATCATCGACTGCAACTTCGTCGGCAACAGCGCCTACCACGGCGGCGGTATGTACGTGGTTGACGCCAACGGTGTCATCGACGGCACGATCGTTCAGCGGAACCTGGCGTTCCTGTCGAACGTCGACGCCAATCTGGTCAGTGATCCGAACGTCGGGTTTGGCGGCGTGATGAGCGGTGGCGGTGGCTTTGCCGCCATCAATTCGCCGGTGGAGATCTTCAACAGCGTCTTCAGCAACAACCGGTCTCTGTCTTCCGGCGGCGGCGTGTACCTGGCAGGCTCCGATCAGGACATCCTGGTGGCGCCGTACCTGCACAACTGCTTGATTACGGGCAACACGGCGGGACGCGACGGTGGCGGTATCAGCACGTGGAAGTCCGAGCCGATCATGAGCAGTTGTACGATCGCCGACAACCTGGTGACCGGGGCGCTCGGTTCGGCCTACGGCGGCGGTCTGTTCGTGGCCTACGACTCGAATGCGGTCCTGACGGATTCGATCGTCTGGGGCAATTCGAGCAACCAGAACGGCTCGCAGATCGCAGTGGCCAACGGCTTCGAATATGGGGCCCGCCCGTCGACGCTGCACATTCGGCACAGCGACGTTCAGGGCAGTGTCGATCCGGCGTTTACCGGCGGTTCGGCCCTGGATCTCGTCTTTGTAGTCGATACGACCGACAGCATGACGCAGAACGTCCTCGCCTTGCGGGAGGCCGCGGCGCAAATCGTGGCGTCCGTCGCAATGCAGTCCGCGGACGTCCGTATGGCGCTGGTGGACTTCAAGGACTTCAACGACACCGGCTTCGGCGCGGCGACCGATTATTCGTTCCGCGCGGTGGTGCCGTTCACGGAAGATCCGACGCGGATCGTCAACGGGATCAATACGCTCGGCACGCCTGAGGGTGCCGGCGGCGATACCGATACGGAATCCGTGTACGATGCCTTGATGAACACGATCGACGGTACCGCTCTGGGCGGCTGGCGCGGCGGCCAAGTGAACCGGATCATCCTGTTGATCGGTGACGGTGCGCCGCACGATCCGGAAGGTCCGACGGGCTACACACTGGCCAGCGTGGTCAATGCGGCCTCGCAGACGCCGAGCAAGCGGATCTTCGCGGTGCAGATCGGACAGGCCCCGCTGACGTCGGTGTACTACACCAGTCTGGCGGGCGGCACCGGCGGCGCGATGACCCGTGCCTCGGACGCTCTCGGTCTGACCTCAGCGGTGATTCAGAGCATCGAACTCATCACGCGGGTGGCGCCTGCGATCTACGTCTCGGAACAGTCGACGCTGACCGGCTGGGATGCGAGCGAAGGCACCTGGGACGAGGGCACGGGCAATATCAGCGAGGATCCGCTGTTCATTGCGGGGTACTACCTGAGCCAGACGGCGTCGGGTCAGGGGCGACAGAGCCCGGCGGTCGACGCCGGCAGCGGTCCGGCCGATGCACCGAGCATCGCCCTGGGCGATCGCACGACCCGAACCGATGGCGTGGTGGACGTGAATACCGTGGATATGGGGTACCACTATGCCGAGGGCGTGACGCTGTTCACGCTGACGGCGGAAGTGCTGCCCAGCACACGGGACGGACTGGTGCACGGCTCGATCAGTCCGGCCTTTGCGGTGGCGTACGAAGGGGCGGCGGACAACATCGTGCGGCTCGTGGCGACACCCGATCCGGGGTATCAGCTTGCGGAATGGAGCGGCACCGACGACGACACGCTGAGGACGCTGACCAACACGGTCCTGCTGACGCAGGATCGCCATGTGACGGTGCGGTTCGAGAAGCGCCGGTCACGGGTGATCACGGTGCCGGGCGACTATCCGCGAATCCAGGATGCGGTGACGGCCGCCGGGGAAGGCGACACGATCATGGTCGACCCGGGCACCTATTACAGCGGCTACGAAGCCATCGGCCTGATCATCGACAAGGCGGTGACCGTGACGTCGCGCAATCCGGACGATCCGAATACCGTGGCGGCGACGATCATCGACGGTCTCAGTGCGGTTCCGAACAACGAGTGGAACAATCTCGGCGTGCTGTTCGGTCCGGGCGCCACTCGGGAAACCGTGCTGAACGGCTTCACGATTCAGAACTGCGGCGGCAATGCCGCCGACGGCGACGACGGCGACCGCGATCTCGGCCATCCCAACGGCGGCGACGGGGCGCCGATCGAAGGCGCGGCGATGATTCTGCTGCCGGGCGCTTCTCCTGTGATCAAGAACTGCGTGTTCCGCAACAACGTGATCGTGGCCGGTGACGGCGGGGCCGGTGTGGACGCCGATGAGACCACCAACGCCGGTCGCGGCGGCTGGGGCGGCTGGGCACGCGGCGGCGCGATTTACTGTGCGGCCGATACGAACCCGCGGTTCGTCAACTGTCTCATCGAGGACAACTACGCCCAGGGTGGCAACGGCGGCAACGGCGGCAGCTACTCGGAAGACGGCGGTCTGGCCAACTACGGCGGCAACTACACTCCGCCGGTGCCGGTCAATATCAATCCGAATGGTCTGGGCGCCGAAACGGCGACGCAAGACCTGTGGCGGACGTGGCTGTGGGACTTCGCGGCCGACGTCGAGGCCACGTTCGGGACGCAGCCGTACTCGCCGGCGACGGGGATTCTCGGCAGCGGCGGGTCCTACTTCGGTGATTACCGGTGGTATTCCGCCTACGGTGGTGGCGTCTACATCGACCAGCACAGCACCGCGGAGTTTGTTTCCTGTACGATTCGCGGCAACCGTACCTACGGCGGCATGAGCGGCCAGGGCGGCCAGGCGAGCAGCGCCGGTCGGTTTACGGAACCGCTGATTCCGTTCCAGATGCCGTCGTACGGCGGCGGCGTCTACTGCGGGGCGGAGGCGAGCGTGACCTTTACGGAGTGTACGTTCGAGGACAATATCGCGTCGCCATCGTCGGCCGATCAGGACCCGAACTTCCGTCTCGATCCATATATCGGGTTTGGCGGTGGTATCGCGGCCGAAGGCACGGCCACCCTGACGTTCGTCGATTGCAACTTCGTCGACAACCTGGCCGATACGGGCGGCGCCGTCTACGTCATCAACTCCGGCGCCAGCGTGATCGACTGCAACATGGTGCAGAACACGGCCCTGCGGGGCGGCGCTCTGGCGGGCATGGGCGGCTCGATCGGCGTGGCGGGCACGCGGATCTGGAACAACCGGGCGGCGACCGACGTCGACGATCCGAACGACGACGCCATCGCGCCGATCGGTGCGGGTCTGCTGCTTTCGTCGGCCAGTGCCCTGGTCGAGGACTGCAACATCGCGGGCAATATCTCGGACGGCTCCGGTGGTGCGATCTACCTGCGCGGTCAGAACGCCTCGCAGATCGTCAACTGCCTGATCCGCAACAACCGGGCGTTCCGCGACGGTGGCGGTATCTCGACGAACTGGTACGCGGAGCCGACGATTCGCAACTGTACGTTCGTCAGCAACGGGGCACCGGGTCTGCCGGGTGATTCGACGCACAGCGGTTTCGGCGGCGCCATCTTCTGCGGGTATCTCAGCGAGGCGACGGTGGTCGACTCGATCCTGTGGAACAACTCGGCCCGCTTGGGTGGCGAACTGGCCGTCGGCAGCGGATTCGAACTCGATCCGCTCTGCGGCACGCTGAACATCTCGTACAGCGATATCCGCGTCGGTCCCAACGATGTCTGGGTCGACGACGGGTGCACGCTGTCGTACGGCGAAGGCATCATCCACATGGATCCGATCTTCGTCAGCGGTGTGCTGGGCAACTTCTATCTCAGCAACACGCGGGCGGGTCAGTCGCGGATGAGTCCGGCGGTCGACGCGGGCAGCGATTTTGCCGGCAACGTCGGCATGGCGCGTTCGACGACGCGGACGGACCACGTCCCGGATACGGGCCGGGTCGACATGGGCTTCCACTATCCGTTCATGGAACCGTGCAAGTTCTGTGACCTGGTGTTCGACGGGATCATCAACTTCAACGACTTCGCGATGTTCGCGGCGAACTGGCTCGATGAGGGCTGCTCGGAGGCCAACGGCTGGTGCGATCAGGCGGACTTCACGTTCGATTCGAGCGTGAATGGCCGGGACCTGGCGGTGCTGGCGGACTGCTGGCTGGTCCAGGATACGACGGCGCCCGAGCCGGATCCGGCGGAATGGGAAGAGTTGCCGATTCTGCTGGGCAGTTCGGCGCGGATGGTGGCCCGCGAGGCGATCGACGCGTGGGGCGGCCCGGTGGAGTACTACTTCGAGAACGTCAGCGGCGGCGGTCACAGCAGCGGCTGGCAGAGCAGTCGGGTCTATACCGATACGGGCCTGTCCGGGAATCGCCAGTATGGCTATCGCGTCAAGGCGCGGGACATCCTGGGCAATGAGACGGGGTATTCGCGGATTCGGTACGCGGGCAACGTCGATACGCTGCCTCCGACGCCGGAGCCGTACATTCTTCCGAATGCGGTGGTGACGTCTCAGACGATCACGATGAGTTCGCTCGAGGTCAACGACGACAACGGCGTGCAGTACTTCTTCGACACGAATACGCCGGGAGCCAACGACAGCGGCTGGATCAACACGAACACGTATACCGACGTCAACCTGGCGCCGGGGATGACCTACTGCTATCGCGTCAAGGCTCGGGACATGTCGGCCAACCAGAACGAGACCGCGTACTCAACGTGGAGTTGCTTCAGCACCGCGATCCCGGCCGACCAGACGACGCCGACGCCCGATCCGATGGCGTTCGACCCGAACGGGCTGCCGAAGGAGTATGACTTCGACGGCGCCAGTGGTTCGCCTTTCGACTACTGGGTCGAGATGATGGCGGTGACCGCCACGGACGACAGTGGATTTGTCGAGTACTACTTCGAGGCGCGTTCGCCTTACAGTGAGTTCAGCAGTGGCTGGCAGGCGGATCCGATCTACCGCGTGGCGGTTGGGCGTGGCGGCCAAGGAATCCAATTCCGCGTTCGCGCGCGTGACGCTTCGGGCAATGTGACCGGCTGGTCCGACTGGCAAATGGCTGGTCCGAGGCCGGACCAACCCCGTCTGGATGACCAGGCGAACAACAACGCGGGTGGCGGGGCGATCGGCGGCGGGTAGCAGCCGTGTGTCGCCAAGCCGGACCCAGTGAATTACCCTTAGCCCCGGTCGTCCTAGATCGGGGCTAAGTTTTTGCGCCGGCGCAAGAAACGGGCCGCCGTGAGGGATCGTCGCGGCGGCCCGATTGGTTTGGCGGTTGCAGCGGGTCGCGTGCTTACTTGATCTTGGCCATGAGGGCCTGGTAGCCGTAGTGCATCATCAGGTGGTCGAGGACGACCAGGGCGGTGTAGTTCTCGGCGACCGGCCAGATCCTCGCGACGATCGTGGGGTCGCGGCGGGTGATGGCGGCCAGTTGGGTATTCTCCTGGGTGTACTTGTCGATCGTTTTCTGGGGCTTGTCGATCGTGGGGGTGGGCTTGACCGCCAGACGGGCGACGATGGGCTGCCCCGTGCTGAGGCCTCCGGTAATGCCTCCGGCGTTGTTCGATTCGAAGACGACTTTGCCGTCGACGGCCCGCATCTGGTCGTTGTTCTCATACCCGGTCATGTCCTTGACCGCGAACCCGGCGCCGATCTCGACGCCCTTGACGGCGCCGATGCCCAGCATGCGTCCCAGCTCGGCGTCGAGCTTGTCGAAGACGGGTTCGCCCAGGCCGGCAGGGGCGCCGAGGACGACGATCTCGACCAGCCCGCCGGCGGAGTCGCCACCGGCGGAGATCTTGTTGCAGGCGTCGACCATGGCCTGGCCGGCGTCGATGTCGGGGCAGTTGACGACGGCGTGGACGCCGTACTTGTCCCGCACCTCCTGGTGGCTCATCTTCGGCGCCTTCTCGCGGATCGGGTCGATCTCCTGCTCGATTTGGGCCAGGATCGCCGCTTTCTGGAGGAACCGCATGTCCATGTTGATACGGCCCTTGACGTAGACCTCCTGGTAGAAGGGGTCCAGATCGTGTCGCATAGCCTTGTAGCGGTCGCTATACTCCAGCGCCTGCTCGTAGGGGAGATCGGGGCAGCGGACGCCGGCGATCTCCTTGACGTAGGAGAAGACCTGGATTCCGCACTTCCTGAGGATCTTCTTGGCGACATAGCCGGCGGCGACGATGGTCGAGGTATACCGTCCGCTGAAAATGCCGGCGCCAATGGCGTCGTCGTCGGGCCCATACTTGACGAAGGAGGCGTACGAGGCGTGGCCCGGTCGGGGCGTGCGGTTCGTGTCCTGGTACTGCTTGATGTGGATAAAATGCCGATCGAGGTTCGGGATCAGGATCACCAGCGGGGTGCCGTTGGTGTGGTTCCGGTTGCCGGCGTCTTCGATCGTGTCGGCAGCGTTGACGCCTGCATAGATGACCGGCAGGTCCGGCTCCTTACGCGGGCTCGACAGTTCGTCGGCGCCCGGCTTGCGCAGCAGCAGATCGCCATAGATCTCCTGTTCGGTCAGCATCATTCCCGGCGGCACACCCTGAATCGTACCGGCAAGCCCCTCCTGGTACGAGCCGCCCGCGACGGTAACCTGAAAATTACGTCCGAGATGACATCCCAGCATTCCGAAACCCTTTCCAAGTCGGAGGAATGATATCAATTGGATTTTATAATCTTGCGATCTCGAAAGCAAGTCGAAAGCGGAGGCGGCGTGAAGAGACACACCTGCTTCGGCAGGATCTACGGTGATTGTGACGGGAGACGCCGTGGACGGAGTCGCATCGGTCGGGTCCATCTGTTCTGCGGTCAATCGAGCAGGGTCATCTCGGCGCCGATGGACCGCATCCGATCCACGAAACCAGGGAACGTCACCTTCACGGCCTCGGCGGTATCGATGGTGCAGGGTTCATCGAGACCCATCGCTGCCACGGACAGGGCCATGACGATCCGATGGTCGTCGCGGCCATCGAGGTGAGCGGCTTTCAGCTCGCTGTGGTGTACGACCAGACCGTCGGGGAGTTCTTCGACCCGGGCGCCCATTTTGGCCAATTCCTGAGCCATGCAGGCGATGCGGTCGGTTTCCTTGGTGCGCGCCTGGGGGACATTGACCAGGCGCGTGGTCCCCTCGGCGAAGGCGGCGGTGACCGCCATGGACGGCAGGGCGTCGGGGGTGGCGTTCATGTCGATCTCGACGCCCTTCAGCGAGCCGCCCCGGACGGTGATGCCGTCGTCGGTTGCGGTAATGTCGGCGCCCATGGCGCGGAGGTACTCCACGACGGCTTTGTCGGGCTGGCTGTCGGCGAAATCCAGGCCTTGGAGCGTGACCTTGTCGCCGAACAGGGCGGCGGCACAGAGGAAGAAGGTGGCGCTGGAGAAATCGGCGGGCACGGGCAGGTCGAACGGCTTATAGATCTGTCCGCCCTGGACGATGAATCGCCGCATGTTGTGATTCTCGTAGACGATGTCCTGCTTGTCGAGCCAGTCGAGGGTCATCTGCACGTAGCCCGGCTCGTTAAGCAGGGTCACGTCGATTTCGGTGGGGTCGGTGGCCAGCGGGGCGCACATCAGCAGGCTGGTGAGATACTGGCTGGTCTTGGCCTCGATGGCGGTACGGCCGCCCTGGAGCCTGCCGGTGACGCGGACGGGGGCCTTGCCGTTTCCGTTGAGACTGACGCACTCGGCGCCGAGGTCGCGGAGCGACTCGATCAGCGGACCGAGCGGGCGGCTCTGGATCTGGGCGTCGCCGGTGAAGGTGGTGCTGCGTCCGGGGCCGGCCAGGGCCGCCGAGCCCAGGGCGATCCGCAGGGTGGTGCCGGAGTTGGCGACGTCGATGGTCTGGCGGGGGGAGTTGATCCGCCCGCCCATGCCTGAGACTTCCCAGAATGCGGGGTCGGAGGTGTCGATTTGTGCCCCAAGGGCGCGGTAGCAGCGGACCGCCGCTTCGGTGTCGTTGGACGCCAGCGGGTTGTGGATGAGGCTCGTGCCGTCGGCCAGCGAGGCGATGGCCACGGCGCGGATCGTGTGCGATTTAGAGGCCGGGATCGGAACGCTCCCGCGCAATCGCGATTTTCTGGAAACCAGTTGCATGGTTATCTCTCTCCACGGATATTGCCCAATGCGAATCGACGCGTCAGTATACGTCCGGCCGTCGCAGCGTCAAGCGGTATCTGTGTCCGCTGAAGAGCTCGCGTTCACGAGCAGGCCCGTCCGGGCGTATCAGCGGATGAAGTCGTCGTATTTGAGCCGGCCGCCTTTGAGGTGACGCAGGCTTTGGAATCGGTTCGGAGGTTCGAACTCGGGGACCTCCGAACGCATCCGGTCGTACGATGCCTTGAGTTGCTGGACCACATCGGGGTGGTCCGCGCTGACGTCGTTCTGCTCGGAGGGATCTCTGTCGATATCGAAGAGCATCATGGTCTTCGGGGTGTCGCCACCTTGAACTCCCGGATAGGCGCTTGGACGCGCCTGCTCGTAGGGCGCCAGCAAGGTTACGCCGTCGGGCCCGCGCGGATCGACCCAGTCATCGCCCCGGTTCGGTATCGGGCCAGGGGAGCGTACGTGCAAGCGCCACCGGCCAATGCGGACGGTGGCCAGATTTGGACCCTGCATGCCGAAGACGGCCTCATGCGGACTCGGCGCCTCCGCCGACGTCAGAAGCGGCCAGAGGTCCTTGCCGTCGATCTTGCGGTCCTGAGGAATGGCCACGGCGGCGGCGTTGAGGAAAGTCGGGAGCACATCGACGGAGGCGGCGACGGAATGGTTCACCAGCCCGGCGGGGATCCGCCCCGGCCAGCGGGCGATCATGGGGACGCGGAGACCTCCCTCCCACGTGCGGCCCTTCATGCCGCGCAGCCCTCCGGTGCTGCCGCCATACCAGGGTCCATTGTCGGAGGTGAACACGACCATGGTATCCTTGTCGATGCCGAGGCGTTCGATCGTATCGAGAATCCTCCCAACGGAGGCATCCAACTCGCGAATGACGTCCGCGTAGAGATCGTCGGGGGTCTGCGGTGTGTAGAAGTCTTCCGACGCCGCCAACGGCTTGTGCGGCATGGCGTGCGGCAGGTACAGAAAGAACGGTCGATCCAGTCGACGGCATCGCTCCATGAAGCGAATCGCCCGCTCTGTGTAGCGCTGGGTAAGCGTGGCCTGCACCACGGGGTATTCCACCACCTCTTCGTTTTCCACCAACTGCACGGGTCGCATGTCGTTCGAATAGAGGATGCCGAAGTATTCATCGAAACCTCGACGGCGGGGCAGATACGACGGCGTGTGGCCCAGGTGCCATTTGCCGATGCAGCAGGTGGCGTAACCGGCGTCGCGCAGCAACTGCGCCATCGTAAGTTCCGACGCCGGCAGGCCCACGTCGTTGATGCCGGAGTCGGGTGCGGGGTTGAACACGACGCCGTTGCGGAACGGATAGCGACCGGTGAGGATCGTCGCCCGAGACGGCGCGCAGTAGGGTGTAGGGACATAGAAGCTCGTCAGTTTCGCCCCTTCGGTCGCCATACGCTCCAGACGTGGTGTTTCATAGGGCAACTTCGTGGAGCCAAACCCGGCAATGTCCCCATATCCCAGATCGTCGGCGAAGATGAGAACGAAATTCGGCTTGCGTTGCGATTGCCCCCACCCGGTTGAAGTCGAGAGCAAGGCTCCCGCACCGACGCGTGCCATCAGATTCAAAAAGCGACGACGATGGAGTTCGCCTGCCGTCTGCGATTTCTCATGGATTCCCATAGCTGATCCTCCCGCGTACCACAGGGGCGGTACCATAGCATCCTGTTGAACATGCAGCCTGTTTCTAAAGACGCTGGCTCTGATTTCGATCGACGTTACAATATGCGATGAATCGGCGAAGTGCCACGAAGAATCCTCTGGCCGCTCCAAGAAGGGCGGGAATTGCGAAGGGAGACGACCATGGCTGAGATGTTTGCGATGTGCGGATTGGATTGTGAGGCATGCCCGGCTCAGATCGCTTACCGGACCGACGACGACGCGCTGCGGGGGAAGGTGGCCGATGACTGGTCCAAGCAGTTTGGCGTGGAGATTCCGCCCGAGCAGGTCAACTGCGCGGGCTGCCTGGCGCTCGAAGGTCCGCATATCGGCCATTGCAGCCAGTGCGAGATCCGCAAGTGCGGCCTGGCCCGCCAGGTCGAGAATTGCGCCCTTTGTGACGATTACCCCTGTCCGACTCTCAGCGGTTTCCTCGACCAGGTCCCGCCCGCCAAGGCCAACCTCGAAGCGATTCGACCCAACCGGCAGGGATAGCGGACGGCCATGACCGCTCCAGTACGAGCCAGGCACCGTTCTGGAGGCAAGGCGACGCTCGACGGGAGTGAGGCTGGCTTGCCCGGAGTGGCTGCGTGGTATATACTATGATATATACCATGAAGGAGGTCCCTATGGATACGGCGAAACTGTTCAGGAATGGGCGGAGTCAGGCGGTCCGGCTCCCGAAGGCATATGCACTGACCGGCGACGAAGTCTACGTCAAGAGAATCAACGGGATGGTGCTGCTGATTCCCAAGGACGAAGATCCGTGGGGGCCATTCGTCGAGAGTCTGGACCGATTCTCGGATGACTTCCTGAAGGGCAAACGCGATCAGGGCGCGTTCGAACGGCGCGGCGCAGTCGAATGACCTATCTGCTCGACACAAACATCTGCATCTATGTCATCCGCAAGAAGCCGGCAATGGTGATCAGACGAATGCGCTCGAAACCCGCGGGGGAGATCGCGATTTCCGCCATCACCCTGGCCGAACTCGAGTATGGGATTGCTCGGAGTCAGTATCCGGATCGCAATCGGGTTGCGCTGCTGGCGTTTCTCGTGCCGTTCGCTGTCCTGGAGTTTGATGCCAAGGCATGCAGTGACTATGGACCGATCGGCGCGTCGCTGGAGGCGAAAGGCAAGCCCGTGGGACCGATGGACCTGTTGCTGGCGGCGCAGGCAAGGTCGCGCGGGTTGATTCTCGTGACGAACAATGAAAGGGAGTTTCAGAGAATCGACGGGTTGGAGGTTGAGAATTGGACACGGTCGTGAAGACAAGACTGCATCGCCACGGCCGGCAGCCCATGGATGGTGTACGGGAGAGGGAAATTCTGGCGGGGATTGAGGGATTTTCCGGGGGCGAGTTCTCGGGGCGGAGCGTGTACAAAAGGGGGCGGGACAGCTGAAAAATGGGATTTCTTAAAGGAAGGATCATGAAGGCAGGTACGAGAGATGCGGTGGCGCCGAAGAGCGGACGGTTCTTGATTGGCGGGGATTTGCCGGTGTATCGGCTGGGTTTCGGGACGATGCGGCTGACGGGCAAAGGCGTGTGGGGGAAGCCTGCGGATCACGATGAGGCGATCGCGGTCCTGCGGCGGGCGGTCGAGCTGGGCATTACGCTGTTCGATACCGCCGATTCGTATGGGCCCGAGGTGGCGGAGCGTCTGATCGCGGAGGCACTGCATCCGTATCCGGAGGAACTGGTGATCGCGACGAAGGCGGGCTTCGAGCGGCCTGGTCCCGGCCGATGGGAGGAGAACGGGCGACCCGAACATCTCAAGGCGGCGTGCGAGGGGAGCCTGGCGAGGCTCAAGCTCGAGCGGATCGATCTGTTCCAGCTTCATCGGATCGATCCGAAGGTGGCGGTGGAGGATCAGATCGGTGCGCTGCTCGATTTGCAGAAGGAGGGGAAGATCCGTCATATCGGGTTGTCGGAGGTGAGCGTCGAGCAGATCGAGACGGTGCGGCGGATGGCGACGGTGGTTTCGGTGCAGAACCGGTACAACCTGACCGATCGCAAGAGCGAGGACGTGTTGGAATACTGCACGCGCGAAGAGATCGGTTTCATCCCGTGGTTTCCGCTGGCGACGGGAGATCTGGCCAAGCCCGAGGGGGCGGTGGCGCAAGTTGCGAAGCGGGTTGATGCTTCACCCTCGCAGGTAGCGCTGGCGTGGCTGCTGAAGAAATCCCCTGTGATGCTGCCGATCCCGGGGACCTCCAGCCTCGAGCACCTCGAAGAGAACACCGCGGCAGCACTGTTTCAACTGGACGACGCCATGATGAAGGAGTTGGAGTCGTAAGCACCCCAGCGCGTCGTCGGATCGCCAATGACTTCTTCATCTGCCCGGTTCCCAGAAGACGGTGCGAACCCTGCACCGAGCCTCTTCGTATTACCAGCGCCGTAAGAATATCCTCTTTCTTCGATGGGGTGGGAAGCATTGTCTCTGCATGGGGTGGGCCTTCCGGTTTCAATCACACGGGAACGTCAACATGAGCATACGTATCATTGTGGCCGACGATCACACGCTGGTTCGGGAGACGCTGAGCGAGTTTCTGCAGCAGCAGGAAGACCTCGAGGTGGTGGGGCAGGCGCTGAACGGCGAGGCGGCGATGGAGTTGACGATGAAGCTCCAGCCGGACGTGATCGTGATGGACGTCAGCATGCCTCCGGTCCTCAGCGGGCTGGAGGCGACGCGCTGGATCCGCAGCGCGTGGCCGAACGTGAAGATTATCGCGCTGTCGATGCACGCGGAGACGACGTACGTGGCGGCCATGCTCGATGCCGGCGCCCAAGGGTATCTGCTCAAGGATTCCGAGTGCGACGAACTGCTGACGGCGATCCGTGCGGTCGCGGAAGGGAAGACCTACGTGGGCGCCGGAGTTGACACGAGCCGGGCTGCCATATCGCGCGGCCCAGAGTGAGCTATCGCCCCGTCGGCGATTCGGTCGTCTCCTCTTCGGGGCGCACTCTTCGGAAGACCACGATGCCCAGAGGGGGCAGGGTGACCGACAGAGTGTAGTCGAAATTCCCGTAGAAGGAGGCGGGGGAGGCTTCGACGCCACCCATGTTGCCATGACCGCTGCCGCCGTAGTCCTTGGCGTCGCTGTTGAGGATCTCTTCCCAGAAGCCGCCATCGGCGACCCCCACGCGGTAGTTGTGGCGCGGTACGGGCGTGAAGTTGCAGATTACCGCCAGCAGACCTCGACCGGCCTGATCTTTGCGCAGATAGCTGATGACGCTGTTGTCGGCGTCGTGGAAATCGATCCAGGCGAAACCGTCACGGTGGAAGTCCATCTCATACAGGGCGGGCTCGCTGCGATAGAGATGATTCAAATCGCGGACCCACTTCTGGAGGCCATGATGGGGCTCCTCATCGGCGAGGTGCCAGTCGAGGCTGTGCTCGTGGTTCCATTCGCGATGCTGGCCGAATTCCCCTCCCATGAACAGCAGTTTCTTGCCGGGATGGGTGTACATGTACCCGAAGAGCAGGCGGAGGTTGGCGCGCTTCTGCCAAGGGTCGCCGGGCATCTTGCCGTAGAGCGAGCCTTTGCCGTGGACGACCTCGTCGTGCGAGAGGGGCAGGGCGAAGTTCTCCGAGAAGGAATACCAGATGGAGAAGGTCAGCTTGTCCTGGTGGTACTTGCGGTAGATGGAATCCTGGGTGAAGTACTCGAGGGTGTCGTGCATCCAGCCCATGTTCCACTTCATGCCGAAGCCGAGTCCGCCGGTCTCGGTGGGGCGGGTCACCATGGGCCAGGCGGTGGATTCCTCTGCGATGGTCTGGATGTGCGGAAAGTCGCGGTAGACGATTTCGTTGAAGCGCCTCAGGAAGGCGATGGCTTCGAGGTTCTCCCGCCCGCCTCGCTCGTTGGGGATCCACTCGCCTTCTTTGCGGGAGTAGTCGAGGTACAGCATGGAGGCGACGGCATCGACGCGCAGGGCATCGACGTGATACTTGTCGAGCCAGAACATGGCGGAACTGATCAGATAGGCGCGGACTTCGTGGCGTCCGTAGTTGAAGATTCCGCTTTTCCAGTCGGGGTGGAAACCCAGTCGCGGATCGGAATGCTCGTAGAGATGGGTTCCGTCGAAATAGGACAGGCCGTATTCATCGGTTGGAAAATGTGATGGGACCCAATCCAGAATCACTCCGATGTCGTTCTGGTGGAGGTGATCGATCAGGTACATCAGGTCCTGGCAGCAGCCATACCGGCGGCTCGGTGCGAAGTAGCCGCCCGTCTGGTAGCCCCACGAAGGATAGAAGGGGTGTTCCATCAGGGGCAGGAATTCGATGTGGGTGAAGCCCATTTCTCTAACGTATTCGGCGAGCATCGGCGCCACTTCGCGGTAGCTCAGCAGGCGTTCCGGCTCGTTCGGATCGCGACGCCAGGAGCCCAGATGGACCTCGTAGATGCTGTAGGGGGCGCCGAGAGCGTTGTGCTTCTGCTGTTTGCCCATCCATTGGCTGTCGCCCCACTTGTAGTCGAGGTCCCAGACGACTGAGGCGGTATTGGGCGGCAGTTCCCAGAAGAAGGCGAAGGGGTCGCCCTTGTCGACCTGATAACCGTTGTGGTTCGAGGCGATGTGGTATTTGTAGACGGTGCCCCTGCCGAGGTCGGGGATGAAGCCTTCCCAGATGCCGGAGCCATCCCAGCGGGCGGTCAGCGGGTGCGATTGGGTGTTCCAGCCATTGAAATCGCCGATCACCGAGACGCTGCGAGCGTTCGGCGCCCAGACGGCAAACAGCACGCCCTTCTGGCTGCCTTTCTGGGCGAGGTGGGCGCCGAGCTTATCGTAGAGTCGAAAGTGGTTGCCCTCCTTGAACAGGTAGATGTCATGATCGGTCAGCAGGGTCAACTCTTTCAATGTCTGGTTTTTCTCATCCATAAGAACCCTTTGGATTTTCAATCTGTCGGCGAATGCAAGGCCTCTGGTCGGACGATCGACAATCGGGATACGCCCATCAGGCCAGCACCTGTTCGATGCCGCGTGCGGGTATCATCAGCCAATTCGGACGATTATTCAACTCGTAACCCAGTTCATAGATTGCTTTTTCGAGCAGGAACGTTTCGAGCAGCAGGGCGAAGTCTTCCTTGTCTTTCGGCACGAAATCGGCGTCGGCGACCTGCTGCATATAGGCGTGCAGGAAGGTGCCACTGACGTAGAAGTACCACAGATCGGCCCAATGCTGGAGGTAGTCGACGTCGGCGCCCTGTTTGGCGGCCCGCAGCAGGATCGCGCCGTGCGCGGCGTAGTGGAAGGACCGAACCATTCCGGCGACGTCCCGCAGGGCGGACTGTTTGAGTCGGCGTTCGGTGATCGATCGCGCGGGCTCGCCTTCGAAGTCGATGATGGTGAAGTCTTTTCCGGTGTAGAGGACCTGACCGAGATGGTAGTCACCGTGCGTGCGGATCTTACGGGCGCGAATCTTACGTTCGGAGATTCGACGCAGCCGGGCCAGGATCGTCTTCTTCTGATTCAGGATTTCACGGATGGCCGAGGCGATCGGCTCTTCGAGGGAGGCCAACCCCTGGTCCAGTTCCGAGAAGATCTTGAGGGTCATGCCCCGGATCGACTGCTGGAGCGATTTCTGATAGAGCAGCGAGAACGGTTCGGCGGTCACTTCGGGGGTCTGCGAGAGTGAAGCGAGCGCGTGATGCAGCTCGGCGGTACGGCGGCCCAGCAAGGCGGCCATCTCGACGTAGATGGCTCCGATAAAATCGCGGACGAGGGTGGGAATCGTCTCGGGGTCGATCTCCAAGATGGAGGCGGGCAGTTCCGGAAGCTCCTCGAGTTTTTCCTTGAGGGTCTGGGCGACTCCGAAGGAGCGTTCGACGTTGTCGAGCGTGTAGGACCAGGCGTCGGTCTCGTTGGGGACGCATTCGAGCAACATGGCGATGGTCATGGGCGCCCCCTGAGCGGGGCGCCATTCGATGGCGCCGGCAAAGGCGGGCAGGTTCGTGAAGTGGGTGTGCTCCGTCAGGTGTCGCGACAGTTCGACGTCCGGGTTGACGCCTTGTTCGAGCCGGCGGTATAGCTTGAGGAAGAACGTCTGATCATAGAGGATGGACGTATTGCTCTGCTCGACCTTAAGGACGCGCGAGGTTTCAGGGGCGGTCCCGTCGGGTAGCATGGCGGAGAACTTGCTGCCGCGTCGGGCGACCACGCGGCCGTTGCCGGCCTTGGTGCTGCGACGCCGGGCGATCAGGTCGAGCAGGGCCATCCGGAACGCCTCGTTGTGGATGGCTTCATAGACGATGCCTTCTTCCTCCTTCAACGTCACCTGGGCGATGACCGCTTCGGGGGATTCCTTGACGATCTTCACCTCGAGATCGTGACTGGCGAAGGCGATGGGGAGAAGGTAATGCTCTCTCGGTGCGTTGGTATAGATCACTTCCAGCAGGAGGACGTAGGCGGAATGATCCGCCATCGGCACCGTGATGCTGTCGGCGATGCGCAGGCGGCGGATGCCTCTGCCTTTGCCTCCGAACCAGCGGGCGCGTCGGACGAAGCTCGTGATCGTCGGCATGAGCTGCGCTTCGGCCTTGCTGCCTATGATCCGGCTCCAGGTGATCTGACATTGGAGGTGCGGGAGTTGGTCCGGCTCCTGGATGGTCGGCGCTATCGGTTCCTGCAAAGTGAACCAGTAGAAGCTGTGCGGCGCCAGCGTGACGGTATACGGGGCCTCGGCGATATCGGGGAAGCGGTTGTCGCTGAAGACTTCATGGACGGAAAAGCCGGCGTAGCCGGGCATCTGAATCTGCACCGCCTGGCAGTATCGCGAGAGGTTGGCGACGACCAGGATACTCTCGTCCTCGAAGGATCGGAGAAAGGTGAGGACCTTGGTATTGTCGGAGGGCAGGAATTCGATGCTGCCCCGGCCGAACGCCTTGAACTGCTTGCGGACCGCCAGCGTGCGGCGCATGAACCACAGCAGCGAGGAGTAGTTGCGGCTCTGGTTCTCGACGTTGACGGTTTCGAAGTGATATTCCGAATCGATGATGACGGGCAGGTAGAGCTTCTGAGGGTTGGCCTTGGAGAACCCGGCGTTGCGGTCAGGGCTCCACTGCATGGGCGTGCGGACACCGTCGCGGTCGCCCAGATAGTAGTTGTCGCCCATGCCGATTTCGTCGCCGTAGTAAATGATCGGCGTGCCGGGCAGAGAGAAGAGCAGGCTGTTCATCAGCTCGATTCGGCGGCGGTTGTTCTCCAGCAGGGGCGACAGCCGGCGGCGGATGCCCACATTGATCCGCGCCCGCGGGTCCTGGGCGTAGGCCTTGTACATGTAGTCGCGCTCTTCGTCGGTCACCATCTCGAGGGTCAGCTCGTCGTGGTTGCGCAGAAACATCGCCCACTGGCAGTTGGCGGGGATGTCGAGGCTCTGTTCGAGCATATCGACGATGGGAAAGCGATCCTCCATGCGCAGCGACATGAACAAACGAGGCATGATGGGGAAATGGAAGGCCATGTGGCATTCGTCGCCATCGCCGAAATAGGCGGCGGCGTCTTCGGGCCACTGGTTTGCCTCCGCCAGGAACATGCGGTCGTTGAACTTGCTGTCGAGATGGGCGCGAAGCTCCTTGAGGACCCCGTGCGTCTCGGGCAGATTCTCGCAGTTGGTGTCGTCGCGTTCTACCAGGTAGGGCACGGCGTCGAGCCGCATCCCGTCGACGCCCATGCGGAACCAGAAATCCAGCACGCGAAGGATCTCCTTGCGGACGCGCGGGTTGTCATAATTCAGGTCCGGCTGGTGCTTGTAGAAACGGTGCCAGTAGTACGCCTGGGCGACCGGGTCCCACGCCCAGTTGGAACTCTCGAAGTCGGTGAAGATGATCCGCGCATCGCGGTAGCGCTCCGTCGTGTCGCTCCAGACGTAGAAGTCGCGCCAGAGCGAACCCGGCTTGGCGCGGCGCGACCGCTGGAACCACTTGTGCTGATCGGAGGTGTGGTTGATCACCAGTTCGGTGATGATACGGATCTCGCGTTTGTGCGCCTCTTTGAGCAGCCGCTTGAAATCACTCAGGGTGCCGTAGTCGGGATTGATGTTGAAGTAGTCGGCGATGTCGTAACCATCGTCGAGCAGAGGCGAGGGGTAGAACGGGAGCAGCCAGAGGGCGGTGACGCCCAGGTCCTGCAAATAGTCGAGCCGATCGATGACGCCCTGGAGGTCTCCGATGCCGTCGCCGTTGCTGTCCTGGAACGACTTGATGTGCAGTTCGTAGATGACGGCATCTTTGTACCAGAGTGAATCGGCCGTTTTTTTCTGTGCATCGCGCAACGGAGGTCACTCCCATCAGAGGAAGTAGTCAAAATCGGTTTCCCGGCGGAGGCGCCGGCGCAATTTCAGGATATGGGCCGGCATGACGTGCGGGTCCAGTTCGAGATAGTTGCTCTGTCCCTGCCAGATGTATTTGTCTCCAGTCAACGCTTCGTCCATCAGGTACGGCTGATGCGGATCGATGCCCAGCTCATCCAGCGGCAACTGCACCCAGCCCGATTGCCTGTAGTGCGGATCGAGATTCACCACGACGACCGTGACGTCGGATCGATCGTCGCTGATTTTGCCATAGCAGATCAGGTTCTCGTTGCTGATCTGATACAGGCGGACATTGCGGAAGCGCTGGAGAGAGGGGCTTTCCTTGCGGATGCGGTTGAGGCGCTCGAGGACGGGGCGGAGGTTGCCTTTGCGGTTCCAGTCCCACTCTTTGATCTCATACTTCTCAGAGTTGAAGTATTCCTCTTTGCCTTCGACGGCTTCGCTGATCCCCAGTTCGAAGGCGGGACCGTAGATACCATAGCAGGAGGAGAGGGTGGCAGCCAGAACCAGGCGGATGATGAAGGCCGGCCGGCCTCCGTACTGAAGATACTGGGGCAGAATGTCGGGCGTGTTAGGCCAGAAGTTCGGACGCATGTACTCGCCTATATGGGTCTTCGTCAGTTCGTGGATGTATTGCTCCAGTTCCCATTTCGTATTGCGCCAGGTGAAGTAGGTGTACGACTGGTTGAAGCCGCCTTTGGCGAGGCGCTGCATGACCTTGGGACGCGTAAACGCCTCGGCCAGGAACAGCGTGTCCGGATGGCGGCGGCGCACCTCGGCGATCAGCCAGTCCCAGAATGCGAAGGGCTTGGTGTGCGGATTGTCCACGCGGAAGAGACGTACGCCTTGGTCGCACCAGAAGAGCACTACGTCGCGCAGTTCCTCCCAGAGGGATTGCCATGCGTCGGTCTCGAAGTTCAGGGGCAGGATGTCCTCGTATTTCTTGGGCGGGTTCTCCGCGAACTGGACTGTTCCGTCGGGCCGCCAGCGGAACCACTCGGGGCGGGACTTCACGTAGGGATGATCGGGCGAGCACTGGAAGGCCATGTCCAGGGCGATCTCCAGGCGGTGCTCTCGGGCCTGGTCGACGAGCCTTCGGAAGTCGTCGAGGGTGCCCAGCTCGGCAGCGACCGCTTTGTGCCCGCCTTCCTTGGCGCCGATGGCCCAGGGGCTTCCCGGGTCGGCGGGCGTCGAGACGGTGGCGTTGTTCTTGCCTTTGCGGTTAGTTCGGCCGATGGGATGGATGGGGGGCAGGTAGAGGACATCGAATCCCATCTTCGCGATCTCGGGGAGGAGCTTTTCGCACTCGCGGAACGTGCCGTGTTTACCGGCGGCGCCGAACGAACGTGGAAACAGCTCGTACCACGCGCTGAAGAGCGCTTCGGGCCGGTCGACGTCGACGCGCAGCTCCCGGTCGTACTGCGTGGCCAGAGACCGGTCGGGATACCGGGCGACCACCTCCGCCATCTCGGCGCCGAGAGCGAACTGGATACCGGTGTCGGTCGCTTTGGCGGCTCTCAAGCGTCTGGCCCACAATTCAAGCTGTTCGGTGTCCGCTTCTTCGGCGCGGCGCGCCGCGGCTGCGAGCATCTCGGCGCCGATCTTCAACTGCACCGTGACCTCCTGTCCCGCTTCGACCCGTTTGGCCAGATCGAGCTGCCAGGTGGCGAAATGGTCCACCCAGGCGCGAACGGTATAGAGGTAGTCGCCGAGTTGGGTGACCGGGAAGCTGGCGCGCCATTCATCGTTGATCTGATGGACCATTTCGAGGAGGGTCCAGGATTCTTCCGGCGGCTTGCGATAGAGCAGCTCGACGCGAATGCGATCGTGTCCGTCGGCGAAGACGTCCGCGTGGACGGTTACCCGTTCGCCCAGCGCCCGCTTGATGGCGAAACGCCCGCTGTCGATCTGCGGACGCACGTCATCAACCACAGCGCGTTTTCGGCCATCGGTTTCTGCGATCATGGTCTCAAACCGTTTTCCGATCTCTCTATGAGGGATTCGCTCGGTGCGGGCTTTCGAACCGCGCCGGAAGGGGCTCGCACCGATATCCTTCGTGCCGCGCGAAACAGAAGTACCACGCGGTAGAAGGGGTTTCGGTTCGGTCGATCTTGGTTCATGCCCGAGATTCCTGACTCGACGTTGTCGATTGATGCCCACCATAAAAGAAGATGGGAATGAATGCAATCCTTTCGCGGTCGTGCGGTGGATGTCACGCGGTTTGGAACGTCTGGACGGCAGCGACCGGTCATGGCGATGCATTGCGCGGTTGGGCAAGCTGGGGGTTCTGTAGTTGACGGTTGCATTCGGAGACCGGCCCCGGTACAAGAGGGTGGATTGGGTGGCGGGTGAAGCTGGGATCGGGTGCGGCCCGGCCGTTTCGGGCCGGGCTTTAGAGGTGTGCAACCAAATTCCATAGGTTGGTCAAAGGAGCAGGCAGATGGGATTGCGAAGGAATGGTCGTCGGAAGGGCATGGAGCTTCTGGGCGTTGTGGCGATGCTGTTGGTGTCGGCAGGGCGCACGATCGCTAACGAGGTGCGTCTGGAACTGGCGGAGAAGCCGCGTGTGATCGTGCTGACAGACATCACGAATGAGCCCGACGATGAGGAGTCCATGGTTCGTTTCCTCGTGTACTCGAATGAGTACGACGTGGAGGGTCTGATTGCCACGACGTCGGTCTGGCTGCGGGATGCGGTGCGGCCCGACAAGATTCGCGAGCGGGTCGCCGCGTATGGCGAGGTGCGCCGCAATCTGCTCAAGCATGCGGAGGGCTACCCTCCGGTAGAGCACCTGACCCGCGTCATCAAGACGGGCCGGCCTGCCTTCGGGATGGAAGGCGTGGGCGCGGGCAAGAGTTCCGAGGGGTCGCGTCACATCATCGAGGTGGTGGACCGGGACGATCCGCGTCCGGTCTGGATCAGCGTCTGGGGTGGTCCGAATTGTCTGGCCCAGGCCTTGTGGGACGTGAAGAACGAGCGCAGCGAGGCGGAACTGAACGCGTTCGTTTCGAAGCTGCGGGTCTATACGATCTCGGACCAGGACAACTCCGGGCCCTGGCTGCGGGCGACGTTTCCCAATCTGTTTTACATCGTGACACCGAGCACGATTGACTATCGCGAGTACTACCAGGCGACGTGGACGGGGATCTCGGGCGACCGACGCTACAAGAACGGGCCGATGCACGAATTTGCGCTGGTGGACAATCCCTGGCTGGAGGCGAACATCATTGAGGGGCACGGCCCGCTCGGGGCGCTCTATCCGAAACTGGAGTACATCATGGAGGGGGACACGCCATCGTTCTTCCCTCTGATCGGCAACGGTCTGGGGAGCCGGATCAGTCCCGCCTACGGTGGCTGGGGCGGGCGCTATGTGCTGTACGCCTGTTATGGCGAGACCCGTCCCATCTGGACGAACGCGGAAGGGTGCCAGGATACCGTCGTGGCCGACAACGGCGTGGAGTACACGTCGGCCCAGGCGACGATCTGGCGGTGGCGCCGGGCGTATCAACATGACTTTGCGGCGCGCATGGACTGGTGCGTGGCTCCGACCTACGGGCAGGCCAACCACAATCCCATCGTGGTGGTCGCGGGCGACGAGAGCAAGGCGGTGGTGCATATGCCGGTGGAGGCGGGGCAGGTCGTCCGCCTGGATGCGGCCGGGACGCGCGACCCCGATGGAGATGAACTGACCTACCGTTGGTTCGTTTATCCGGAGGCGGGCACCTATCAGGGCTCCGTCGAGATCGAGAGTCCTGCGAAGCCTCAGGCGCGCCTCATCGTTCCGAAGGCGGGTTCGCCCGGGACGATCCATGTGATCCTGGAAGTCTCCGACAACGGCGAGCCCAGCCTGTACAGCTATCGTCGTGTGGTGCTGGAGGTCCAGCCGTAGCGCTGAACCCTCTCGGCGAACGGTTTCATCCACTTGGGGGCTCGGCCGGCAAGAAATGTATGTGGCTTCGTCCGATAAGGAACCTGCGGCAGTCAAGTCCTGCCTCTGAAGCACCGATAGGATCGGTGGTGTCGGATTGTGGGTGGGCGGCGCATAGGGTTCGTTAACGGCGTAAGCAATGAGAAAAGGCCTTTCCGTTGTCGAATTGGTTATCGTGGCCAGCATCATTGGCATCCTGGCTGCGCTGGTTGTGCCGTTGGTACAGACCCAGGCGACCGATGCCAAGACGGCGGCGGCGAAGGACAATCTGCGGATTCTGCGGAGCACGATCGAACTCTATGCGGCCAATCATGGGGGGACACCGCCTGGATACGAGGCCAACGATCGCAGCGGCGCCCTGGATACGACGTTTTTCGAGGACCAGACGGTGGTACAGACCCGGTATATGCGACGTATCCCCGAGAACCCATTCAACGGGTTTCAGACGATCCTCATGGTCGGCAACGACCAGGCTTTCCCGAGTCAGGCGACCGGAGATTACGGATGGGTCTACCAGCCGGCCACGCAGACGATTCGACTTGACTGGCCGGGTGTGGATGACGGTGGGGTCCGATATTTCGACTTGTAGGGCGCGGGCGGGGCAATTGTCTCGGCGTTCGTTCTCGGGCCTGTCACACCTTGCGGAGGTCCTGCGTCTCTGCTATACTTTGGTTTTGCTCCGATGGACGAGGAACAAAACGCAATGGGCAGAGTCAGGGATGTGCTGCGGATATTCGTTCCGAGCGTGACCGCCTTCTTTCTGGGGGCAGTGGTTGCGGCTCTGGGACTGGTCGCGTCACGTCTGGTGGCCGGGGCGTTGGGTTCGTCGCTCTATACGTGGACTTCGATCGTCGGGATTCTCCTGGCGGGCCTCTCCTTCGGCAGCTATCTGGGAGGGCGCGGTGCGGACCGCTACCACGTGCGACGCGCGCTGGCGGCTTTGTTCGGACTGGCGTCCGCTGCGTGCGTGGCGACGATCATGTTCAACCATCTGCTGGCGGCCTGGTCCTGGCCATGGCGGCTGAGCTGGTCCGCCCACGTTCTGCTGCATACAGGTCTGTTGCTCTTCGTTCCGTCGCTTCTTCTGGGCGCGACCGCGCCGCTGGTGCTCAAGATGGCCCTGAATCAGGCGCCGGCTCCCGGGCGTGCGGTCGGGGTGCTCGGTGCTTGGGGGGCTGCGGGAAGCGTCGTCGGAGTCTTCCTCACTGGATTCCATCTGATTCCCAATTACGGGAGTCTGGCGATGATCTGGATGATCGGCGCTGCGTTGCTGGCGATGGCGGTTCTGTTCTGGACCAGTTGCTGGGCCTTCTATCTGTGGGCGATGATCTTCGCGACGCTGGCGGTTATGGGAATGGCTCCGGCGGAATGGGCGTGCGAGGCGGGTGTCGGTGCGGCCCTTCGTCTGGCCGACGATCCGAACGTGATTGGCGAGAGCGAGACCTGCTATGGCTTGATCGCGGTGCGCCGGATGTCGGAGCGGCCGGACCGGCGCGCCCTGCGCCGCGACGGCCGACAGATCGACGAGATCATGATGGGCCGACCCGGGCGTCTGTACCGGTTCAGTGCAGAGGTCTGTGCCGGTCTGACACGCGGACTGGCCGGCGGCAGGAGCGGCCTGTCGATGCTGGTCGTAAATGACGCGGGCGGTGGCTTCGCGCGGTATCTCAAAACGTGCTGGCCCGACAGCACCGTGCAGAGGATCCAGATCGATCCCGGCGTGACGGAGGCCATGCGAGAAGCGGATCGTTCGGTCGGAATCAGCACAGTTCAGATGGACGTACGGTACTACCTGAATCGCCGGTGCGTCGAACGAGGTGCAGGGCAGACGATGAACCGACACCATTTCGTTTATGTCGACGTGGCCGGCCGTGACGGGATTTCCTTTCCGTGGGTAACACGTGAATTCAACGAGCACGCCGCCGATCTGCTGACCGCAGACGGCGTCTATATGCTGAGTCTGAACGACGCCGCGCAGGGCGGGCGACTGCTCGGCGCGGTGATCGGGACGTTGGAGCAGGCCTTCTCCCATGTGCACGTTGTCGCAGAGGTTGGCAAGGCGAGTTCCTCGACGAGTTCGTTTGTGGTGGTCGGAGCGCAGTATGCGTTCGACGCGGAGCGGTTCCTGCAAGATCACGACGCGTTCCTGAGGTTCCGGACACTGGATGCCGGTGAAATCGTGAAGCTGAAGGAGGCTGTCGATTCGCTGGTGCTGACCGACGATTTCGCCCCGATCGAGGATCTAGTGGCTCCGGCGGTGCGCGAGGGAGCGGCCGGGCGACTCGCCTGGCAGTATGTCCGGGAGGCGGAGCGTCTGTTTGCCCAGCAGCGATACGAGGGAGGCGTATGGCGATACGAACGGGCTGCTGGGATCGATCCGTCCATGGCGCTGGAGGCACACAGCCGGGCGGGGACCATCCGATTGGCTCAGGGCAGGTTGCCCGAGGCGGCGGAGGCGTTTCGCAGGGCGGTTGAGTGCGATCGCCAAGCGGCATTCCAGAAGATGGCTCTTGCCTCGGCGCACATGGATCTGGGGATGGTGTTGGATAAAATGGGCTACAAGGCCGATGCGAAGAAGCACTTGAACGAAGCGGCAAGATGGTTTCGTATCGATTTGGCGCGTTATCCTGATTCGGTAGTGTGCTGGGAGCGGTTGGGCGAGACGCTGGCGCTGGCGGGGGATTTGAAGGGGGCCTCCGATGCATTCGCCCGGACGACGGCCCTGGAGCCGAAGAACGCCGCCCACTACGAGAAACTGGCGAAGCTGCTGGAAGACCAAGGCCGGTATGGGGACGCGATCTCCGTGGCGCGCCAGCACGTGGCGCTGTTGAAGGAACTGGGCCGGCGTGGCCTGGCGCTCCAGATGGGCGCCTACGTCGACTATCTCGAATACCAGAAGGTCAAGCAGCGCCGCTAGAGCCCCTGAGGTGACGAGACCCGTTCAAAGGTGAGCGGGTGGGTTTCGCCATAGGTTTCATCGGTCGCCATTTCCGTGACGGAGCCATCGGGCATCGTGAGGAGGTAATCGCTGAAATTGGTCCATTGCACCTGCCAGACGTTGTCGGCGGGCATGATGGGACCGGCAAAGGTATCGGTGCTGGCGCCTTCGAGCACAGCTTCGGCCATGCCGACATGCACGTGACTCATCACGATTTTGACCGTGAGGTTCTTCGTCTGCGGATCGTAGTGCACGGTCCACGGTCCCGGTTCGAAGTTACCGGTGCCGCCTCCTTCGGTGGGGAGGGTCTTGCTCTGCCTGGGGGTGATGCGGACCCGGCCCAGACTGATGACAGCCGAGGAGATTTGCCCGTTCGGCTCGATCACCAATTCCCATCCGTCGCGGTCCGCCCGCCAGGTGCCGGCCAGAGCGGAAGGAAACCGACCGCCGCCTTCCACCACGACGGTTTGATCGTCGAGAGAGGGGGCGGAGGGGGTATGGCAGCCCAGGGGCACAACTGCGACGACCAGACAGAGAACGACACCCGCGATACGTCTCATCCGTTCAGTCCTCCGAAATGGGTTGGTCCAAAGCTGCGATCAACATACCGCGCGGGGCGCCGGCGGGCAAGCGCAAAGAAAAAGGCAAGCCCACCAGGGAGCTTGCCCTTCGAATCTCTGAAGCGACGAACATCGCGTCTCGCGCCATGCCTCGGACACGTGACGGTATATGGCGAAGTCGGTGTTGCTATGGAACCAGGCTGCCGCCGCAATCGGCACGGACGCCGGGGCCGTCGGGGGCCTCTTTGACCAGCCAGTTGGCGACGAGGACATTAAGGTCGGTCGTGCCGACGCGGTGGTACCCGGTGGCTTCGTCGCCTTCTTTGTCGCGGGCGAAATCGGCGCAGATGCCGTTTTCAATCGAAGCGATGCCGGGTCCGAACGGCGGTTCTTTGACTTCCCAGGCGGCGACCAGCACGTTCAGGTCCTGGGGGCCGACATAGGAAAGCCCTGTCTCAGCACTGCCTTCGGCCAGGCCGTCGGCGTCGCCATGACATTGCCTGGGATAGGCCCAGCAGGTGGGCTTGCCCACCGCGACCCATTCCGCATAGTCGGGATGGCTCGGGGCCAGAAGGTCGGCCTCGCTCGGGGCGGCGCCGCTGGTCATGCCGGAAGCCAGGAGCATATCGACGGTGGCGGGAGTCTCGGGGTCGGTCAACACAATGCCGCCGCGAACCTCGTTGAGCGTGACGGTGACGTTGGCAGCGGTGCTGAGCGTCAGCGTGCACAGCGTGCCGCTGGTGCCGGGGGCGTTGGGCGAATCATCGCCGGTGGGATAGTACAGGGCGCCCATCTCGATCGTGATGCCGCTGGTGCCCAGCCCGCCCAGTGCGCCGGGATCGCACGGATCGGCAACCGGGGTGTAATCGTTCACATCCCAGGCAGCCACTTCGCCCGTGTCGGCATCGACGGTGATGTAGCGACCGAAGTTCGCGGGGAAGATGCCGTAGCCGGGATTCTCCGCGGTGCTCTCGCCGCGGATGAAGTCCGAGATGCCCAGGATAACGCCCTCATCGACGGTGATGTCCAGAGCGAAGGCCCGGACTATCTCCCCGTCCGTTTCGTACCTGATCGCCGCCGTGCTTTCGTTGGGCTCGACGATGATCCTCACGGCCGCCATGGCCGGGCTGGCAAGCAGCAACACCGCCAGCAGTAGACTCAGCCTCTTCATGTGCAAACCTTCCTTTCTCTTCTCTTTTCCTCGCGGAATGAACCATCCCGCTGCATCTTGGTTTTGACTGCTTCTGCTCTTTTCTTCTCTTCTCTTTTCTTCGGGGTTTTCTCGGCTGTTGGTGTCGTCACGAAGGGGCGGGGTCATCCCCACAGCGGTGATCCGACTCGCAGAAATGCTGCGCACCCAGCGCTCTGCTCCTCCTTTCCCGCCGCTCGATGATGTGGCAACCCCAAAGCCCTTTCAGACGTTCGCCCGTCAGACTTCGAAAACCTAGTGTAGCGTACCAAAAAAGGGTCTCCAAATCAAGATCAAAACGACAAAAAGGGACCTGTCGGGGCGGTTCCGGGTCGCATTTATGCCGCTGGAAAGTTGAGGCCAGGCCGGCGGCAAATGGAACCTGGAGGCGGATCGAGTCGAAAAATGTCAAGAAGAGGCCTCCGCCGATGCGAAGAACCACGACGCCCGGCTCAACAACCGCTCGTCGGCCCCTCGATCAAGGGTTCGGGTCGGGACGTATGGAGTGGGAATTGGCGGTCTGTAGCTATACGTGAGACCCCTCTTGTGGTATCCTGACGATATGCGTAATTTCTTAAAGGGGCGGCTCTTACCCGTCCGGATCTGCCTGCTTGCCAGCATGTTTGCGTTGCTGGCGATCGGGATCGCCACGATCTACGTGGTGGGCCATCCCGACGAGCCCAGCCCGGCCAGCGATGCGGCCGAGCTGGCGGGCTATTGGAAAAAGCAACTGGTCTTTTCCCTGGTGGGCGTGGGCGGGTTCGTGGCTGCCAATCTAGTCAATTATCGCCGCCTGGGGGCGGTCAGCCACTGGATCTACGCGGTCACAGTCTTTCTGCTGGCGGTGATCCTCGTGGGCAAGTACGTCTCGCTGCCGTTCGTGCCGTTGCGGGGCGGCGCGCACCGGTGGATCGTGTTCAAGATCGGCTCTTATTCGCTGCCGGCGATCCAGCCGTCGGAGTTCTGCAAGCTCGCCTATATCCTGGCGCTGGCGTGGTACTTACGTTTTCGCAGCAACTACAGTCGATTCGGGGCCCTGGTAGGGCCGTTTGCGGTGACGCTACTGCCGATGGTGTTGATCCTGCTGGAACCCGACCTGGGGACGGTTCTGCTGATGATGCCGGTGTTCTTCACGATGCTGTTCGTGGCGGGGGCGCGGATCAAGCACCTGGCGCTGGTCGTGCTGCTGGCGGTGGCGGTCAGCCCGATGCTGTGGTTCATGCTTCGTCCCTATCAGCGGATCCGAATCAGCAGCGTGCTCCTTCAGAGCCAGTGGTTGCGCCAGAAGGCGGAGAACAGTCCCGCCTTGGGCCAGCTTCTCGTTGGCGACAAGTTTACCGAGCGCAGTTGGCGCAACGATTGGGGCTATCAGATCGTGCGGTCCAAGTATGCGGTGGCCTCAGGCGGCTGGAGCGGGGCCGGCTATGGCCAGGGACCTTTCATCAAGTACAACTTCCTTCCCGAGCGGCATACCGACTTCGTCTTCTCGGTGCTCGCGCATCAACTGGGCTTCATCGGCTGCCTGGGGTTTCTGCTATTGTACGTGCTGCTGGTCGCCTGTGGGCTGGAGATCGCGGTGCACAATACCGATCCGTTCGGTCGGCTGCTGGCCATGGGCATCGTGGCTATGTTCGTCGTCGAAGTGGGCATCAATGTGGGGATGACGCTCGGTTTGATGCCCATCACCGGTCTGACGCTGCCTTTCGTCAGCTACGGGGGCTCCAGTCTGCTGGTCAACATGATGGCGGTGGGTCTTCTGAATAATGTGGGCCGATGCCGACCGTTCAGTGTGGCGCCTCGGAGGGGAATCGAGGCCTAGTTCGGGCGAGGCGCCGCGCTCGCCGTTTGTGGGGAGAAAGCGTTTGATCAAGGGGTTTCGACAGATCGTCGTGCTGACCGTCGCCAGCCGCATCCTGGGGATGGTCCGCGACATGGTGTTCGCCTTCTTCCTCGGCGCCAGCGGTGTCATGGACGGATGGGTCATCGCCTTCATGATCCCCAACCTCTCCAGGCGGCTCTTCGGCGAAGGCGCCGCCTCTAGCTCGCTGATCCCGGTCTACAGCCAGGAACTGGAAAGGGACCGCCACCAGGCGGATCGCTTGGCGCGGACGGTGGCGACGGTGGTGTTCGTCGTTTTGAGTGTGGTTGTGGTTGCCGGCGAAATCCTGATCTGGGTCTTGTACGCCTTCTCGGATTACGAGGCGACCCGGCTGAAACTGGCGCTGTGCGGCGTGATGCTGCCCTACATGGTGATGGTCTGTACGGTGGCGATCCTGGCGGGCATCCTGAACACGCACCGGCATTTCGCCGCGCCGGCGGCGGCGCCGCTCGTGCTGAACGTCCTGCTGATCGGAGCGTTGTGCTTCGGGGGATGGGTCCTGAAGGTTCCGCCGCGGGTGCACGTCTTCATCGCGGCGGGCGCCGTCCTGCTGGCAGGAATCGTCCAGTGGGCGATTCAGGTGCCTCCGTTGCGTGCGAGCGGGGTGTCTTTGCGACCCGCCTGGGACATCCGCTCACCCGCCTTTCGCCGAGTGCTGACTTTGATGGGACCAATGGTGCTCGGCCTGACTGCGACGCAGATCAATACGCTGACGGACAACCTGGTGGCGTTGTGGCTCTCGGGCTCGGTGGAGAAGGGCCCTTTCTTTGAGTTGCTTGGACGGCGGATCGAATACCCCATGTGGGAAGGTTCCGTCTCGCAGTTGTTCTATGCGCAGCGGCTCTATCAGTTCCCGCTGGGGGTCTTCGGCATTTCGCTGGCGACGGCGATCTTTCCGCTGATGAGCGCCGACGCGGCGCGCAACGATCTGGCGGCCCTGCGCCGGACGGTCTCGCGGGGTCTTCGCTGCTCGGCGTTCATCTCCATCCCCGCGACGATTGGACTGCTGCTGGTCAGCGAGCCACTGGTCAGCGCGATCTTCGAGCGGGGCGAATTCAGCCCGGCCGACACGATTGGGACGACGTTCACGCTGGCGTTCTACGTGCTGGGCCTCAGCGGCTATTTCGCCCAGCAGGTCTTGACGCGCGCTTTCTACTCGCTCCAGGAGTCGGACATCCCCGCCAAGAGCGCGGCGGTGGCGGTCATTGTCAACGTGTTCCTGAATCTGACGCTGGTCTGGTTTCTCGGCGCCGGCGGGCTGGCGGCGGCGACGGCGCTCTGCTCCTATATCCAGGTGGTGATTCTCACGGTTGTGCTGAAACGCCAGTTGGGCAGGGCGATCCTGCAGGGGATGGGCCGGGCGGTGCTGCAAACGATCGGTTTGACGATTGGCATGGAGGTCATCCTGTTCGGCGCGATGCACCTGATGCGTCATCAGGGCGATCTCCTGCAACTGTCGGTGGCGGTCCCGATGGCGGCGGGCGCGTACCTGCTCCTCTCTCGCATCTTCCATGTCGAAATGCTCTCCCTCCTGTTCGGCACCCGACACCACGAATCGTCCTGCGACACCTGATGGTCCGCCCACGCAGGGCGTGGAGGTTTTTCGGGCCTTTCCGGCGGCCCAGGCTAAAGCGGGGGTGCGGATTGCCCGAAATACGAGGGTAGCAACCGGCGCATTTTCCGCGTTTATGGAGAAAGGAATGTTCAGGGACAGGTCGATCGTGGTGCTCCTGACGGTGGTTCTGCTGGCGGACGGTGTCCGCGCACAGACGGCGGCACCCTGGCAGACGCCCGGCTCGCTGGCGGAGATTCGTTCGGCGACCACGTCCGATAGTCTCCATTCAGCATCGGTTGCGGAACGCTTCGTGCAGATGGCTCGGGAATTGACTCAGGGGCCCGACGTGGAGGACTGGGCCATCGATCAGGCGGTGATTCTGCTGATTGCGGCCAAGCGTCTGGACCCGCAGGCGAAGGGGCTCGAACCGCTTCTGCTGCGGGTGGCGACGCGTTCGACGACGAAGGACTACTCGGCCCAGGTGCTGGCGGCGCTGGGGAGCTACGTGAGCGAACAGGCCGATCGCGTGGTGGTGGCCGATGCCATTCGGTATCTGCTGGCCCGCCAGAGCGATCAGGATGGGCAACGGAAATTGCTGGAAGATCTGGTCCGTCGGATCGGCAACAAGAACGCGGCGGTCGATTCGGAACTGGCTTCGGCGCTCGGGCTGCTCATGCAGCAGAAGGGCGACCTGCAGCGGGCGCGGTTCTATCTGCTCCAGGCGTACAACAGCAACAAGTACAACATCATGGCCTTTGCGAAGCTGGCGGAGGTGGCGCCGAATGAGATCGGTCCGGCTGCCTATCTCGGACATTTGCGGCTGGGCTTTCGCGAAAAGCCACTCGACATCGAGTCGGTTCGCAACTTCGCGCTCTATGCCGACAAGCTCGGGCTCCACGAGGTGGCCGCCGAGGCGTACCGCTACGGTGCCGAGCTGTTTCGGTATCTGCATCCGACCGAGCCGTTGCCGGCACGCATCTACCTGCCATGGGCGATCGCGTGCTACAACAGCGAAGGCAAGAGGGAGATCTGCCTGCGGATCGCGGAGAGCGTCCGCAAGCAGGGGCAGTTCGACCTGCTGTTGGAGGCGACGGCCGGCAGGGCGGCAGCGCGGATGGGAAACGAAGCCGAGGCCCAGCGTCTGTTCACGCGGGTCGAACAACAGGCGGTGCAGATTCTGTCGGATGGCGCAACGTCACTGGGCGGGCCGGCGCCGGTGCGACCGGTGAGCCCTAAAGAGCTGGCCTGGTTCTTTTGCTTCGCCCATCCCGATCCCGTCAAGGCGCTGGATTGGGCGAACAAGAGCTATTCGATCGAACCGAATTCGCCGGCAGCGGGAGCGCTGCTGGCCTACGCCCTGAGCATGAACGGCCAACTGGAATGGGCCAAGCCCGTGCTGCAATCCTTCGAGCACAATCAGGTCGCCGATATCGTCCAGGCCCAGGTGCAACTGCTCGAACAGGACACGGACGGTGCGATCGGCACGCTTCGCATGGCAGTGGCCAAGGAGCCCGGGTCGTTGGCTGCCGAGCGGGCCAGGGAGATGCTGACGAGCCTGGGCAGCGGGTACGTTCCGCCTGTCAATGCGGAGGCGATGACAGCGTATCTGCGACAGATCCTGGGGGACACGATTGTGCCCTCCTTCACGCCCCCGGCGAACAGGCTCGAGGTCCAGTTCGACATTCGCGGCAATGAAGTCGCCTATGGTGCGGATATCGACGCTAGCGTGGCGATCGTCAACCGTGGGGCCGAACCACTGGTGGTTACGCAAAGCGGTCTGTTCAGCGGGCGCATCCGTGTGGATGCCCGCATCGGTGGGGACATTCAGCGGGAGATTCCCAACCTGCTGAGCGAGACGATTCGGACGGCACTGACGGTGCCGCCCGGGCGGAGCCTGAGCACGTCGCTGCGGCTTTCGACCGGCTCATTGCGACAACTGCTGCTGGACTATCCGCAGGCGAATCTGGAGATCCAATTCCGGCTCTACCTCGATCCGGTGATGACGCCGGACGGTTCGGTTCGCAACCGGATCACCGAACTGGAACCGGTGACGGTCGCAGTCCGGCGACCGAAGGTCGACGTGACTGCTGCCTACGTGCGCGGCCGCCTGGATTCCCTTTCCTCGGGCGCCGAAGCCCAGAAGGTACGGACGTCACAGCTATTCACCGGGCTTCTCAAAGAGCAGCACGCCATGGCGCAACATGGCACGCTCTATCCGTACCGATATGCCGCGTGGCTGCCCGATCAGCTTCGTTCGGCGCTGCTGAGCGAAGCGGGACTGTTGCTGAACGCGAATCCGAACGACTGGGCGGTCAAGGTGCACACCATGGCCGACCTGCTCTCGATGCCGCTGGATCAGGAACTGGTCGCTGCCGCCGGCAGGAACCTCAGCAGTCCCTACTGGCCCGTCCGCCTGATTGCACTCTATCTTCTCAGTGGCACCCAGGGCGGCGACTTCGACCGTGTGCTCGATTGGACCGTCGGCTCCGACTCCGGCGATCTGGTCCGGGCGATGGCGATCGCTCTCAAGGACGGCCGACAGCCCAGGCTGTCGCTTGGCTCGGGCTGGTCGCCGGGGATGCCGCCGCTATCCCGCTGACCGCCGCTGGGCCAGTATCCTTGCCGACCCAACCCCCTGTGACATGTGGGATTTCACGCGGCAAATTCGCCGAAAATTTCCGTTGTAATTGTGCGATGATGCGGTATTATGCCCTTTTCTCTGATACGTACATGGTTCTCATTGAAAGGATCGCTGGATGCCGGCAGAAGTAGACAAGGCAAAATGCACGGGATGTGAAAGTTGTGTTGAGGAGTGTCCAAGCAACGCCATCAGCATGGCGGACGGCAAAGCGGTGGTGGATGCGGATTCCTGCATCGATTGCGGGGCATGCATCGACGGCTGCCCCGTTGAAGCGATAAGCATGTGAGAATTGATGATCGATGATTGACTATTGATGATTGGCCAATATTCACCAATCACTGGTCAATCATCCATTGCAAGGTTGGCCCCATCGTCTAGGCAGGTCTAGGACACCGGGTTTTCAACCCGGCAACAGGGGTTCGAATCCCCTTGGGGCTAGTTAGGATCTATGAAGGACGATTTACCATTTGTGGTTCTGTCGTCGTGGGGGGATCCGCGAGGCTGTCACGGCGATCGGTGGCTGGATCGTCATTGCCGGAAGGCGTAATCGGAATTTGCATTCTCCGGCGCTCTCGGCTGCCAGACAGGCCAGCATCAGTTCGCCGACTTTGGTTTCGACGCTTCTTGGTTTGCACAGGGAAGGCTCACCGCCTGCGATTCAGCATCCGAGACTGGACGTCCTCATGGGCACTGGTCGCTGGATCGTTAACCCGAAACGGCGAATCCTCAGACTTTCATGCCGGAGATGGTGGCTTCGAAGGCCAGGGTGCCGTCGACGAGGCCCTGGACGTCGCAGACGTACTTTCGTCCCGGGCGGGCGGTGGTGATGTGTCCGAGCAGGTAGAGCCGGCATCCGGGCTCGATCGTGGCGCGGAACTTGGCCCGGTCGATCCCCCCGAAGCCCACGAATCCCTCCTCCTGGTAGATCTGCTTGACGAAGAAGCTGAGCAGTTGGGCGGCGGCCTCGATCTGGATCACGCCGGGCATCAGGGGCCGGCCGGGAATGTGGCCACGCACCCAGAACTCGTTCTGAGTTACGTCTTTGTACCCCAGAATGCAACCCTGGCTGCGGTCGTGCCAAAGGATGCCGTCGAGGTGCTGCATCTCGTACCGCTGGGGGTTGACCCGACAAACCGCCTCCTTATCGAAGACCGGCGGAGCGTTCAGATCCAGTTCAGAGAGGTCGAAAAGTAGGGCTGGCGGCATCGCGGACCTCGATATGGAGGGTACAAACACCCTATGCGTCGCCAAGAGCGGCCCTGCGGCCAACGACGCGTCAGTCGTAAGTTCTTCAGAATCAGCGGTTTAAGTGGGGTTCGGCGTCCAGGCGGTCTGCCCGGTTCTCAGTCGGTCGACCGGATTTCCAGGACCCGATTACGGACTTCCTGAGCGGCCTGCTTGATCATCTGCATCTGCTTGCGAACGCGCGTGCCGGCGGCCTTGTTTCCGCCCTGGGCCTTGTCGACATCCATCTCGATTTCTGCGACCAACGTCTTGAGCGTTTCGTATTCCTGCATCTATGTGATCCTCCTATGGAGTAGGTTGCGGTTGGCCCGAATCTACTGAGCCTACGGGCCTTTGTCAAAGAAAAATGGCCTCCTCGGCCAAAAAGCGGGATTTGAGCGTGTCGGTGTTCTGTCAGGGAAACAGTCGTCTGGTCAGTTCCGCGACCCGCTGACCCCGCCGCTCGCACTGCTGTTTCACCTTCTCATCCGGGCGGCCGATGGCCAGCGGACCGTAGTGGGATCCCTGCGGATCGCCCTGTAGGACCATGCCGGCGATCAGCATGGCATGGAGGATCCCCATGATGGTGGTCTCGCTGCCTCCTCCGATGTTGGCGGAAGTAGCGAAGGCGGCTCCCACCTTGCCGTTGAGCTGACCGTGCCGACCGACGAGGTCGTCAACGAGCTGTTTGATCGCCGCGGCCATCTGGCCGTAGTAGCAGGGCGAACCGATCACGATTGCATCGTAGCGGGGCAGTTCGTCGGGATCGACGGTCTCAACGGACTTGCAGTCGGTCTGCACGGCCGAGGTGATCATCGCACCGGCGATCGTCTCCGCCATCTCCTTGGTATTGCCGCTCCGTGAATAGTAGATGACGATTCCCTTTGCCATGTCCACTCCTTTCGACCCAAGCCCCTGCACCGGCGCGTCTGCCACGCAGGCGGGGCGGCCTTTCGATTATGACGATGTTCCCTGGCCTGAGAACCCACGGGACATCACATTCTGTTATGAAAGCGTAGTGGAGCCGAGGCGTCAAGGTTCTGGCGAGGTCGGTTTCTCAAGCGGATCGCCTGGCTGCAATCCGCTTCACCGTCGCAGGTAGGCGAGTTTGTCGGGGAGGGCGATGTTGTTGCCGAAGCTGTCTTCGCCGTAGCCGTGCTGGGCCAGGAGTTGGATATCTTCGAGGACGCGCTGGTCGCCGACGAAGGTGGCGGTGATATCCGTGCCGATATCGATTTTGCCCATCGCCAGCAGACGCCCGGTCTCGCTGGTGACCTTCTCCAATGCGGTGCCCTCGGTGGGGCAGAGCCGGTCGGGCAGTTGAAGGGGCTGCTCGTAGAGGATCAGCTTTCCCTTGGCAGCCAGGGTCAACACGACGTTACGAACCAGGCCTACGACGTCGGTGGGATTGGCGTCCTCGGGCACCAGGCCCAGACGGACAATCTCGAGGGCGAGCCAGCGGCGCTTCTGGGCGTTGATCTTCTCGTTGGCGCGGAACAGATCGAGCGAAGAGCCGGCATCATATATCTGGTCGGCCAGATGCATCTGAACTCGGCTGCCATAGTGCAGGACCAGCTTGGAGACCAGGGTTGACGGTCGGACGTGGAATCCGCGGTACTTGGGGATGGCGACTTCGACCTGGCCGACCTCCGCATACCGCTTCAGCATGTCCTGGCACAGACTGACCGCGCAGCCGATGTACTGGTCGATGAAGGTGATGGCGTATTTCATCAGCGAGGACAGCAGTTCGTGCCGTTGCACCAGAGGCGTCCCGTTGCCGTCCGTGGGGCAGGGGTGCCGGTTGACGTGGCGCTCGTAGTAATGGGCGAACAGGGTGGCGATTTTGAGCAGGTGAAAGACGACGCTGGCCTGGCCTCGCAGAACGGGCAAGTCCGTGTCCTGGCTTTCGACCTGCGTGCCGGAGACATACGTGTCGTACTGGGACTGGAGGTTGTGAAATCGCAGTTCGAGGGAGCGGAGAGACTCTTCACGGAGGGTGGCGGTGAGGCAGAGTTCATAGTCTTCCGGCCTGGCCCGGCTGGCCGCACGCACCTCCTCGCTGCTGGAAGCCAGGTTCAGAAACTCGGTCGCCAGCGTGGTGACCGTCTCGGCGACCAGATCGGCGCCGGTGCCGGCGCGATGGTCTCCCCAGTTATGAGGAAGGTGTCCCTTGAGTTTGGGCTCGGTATACTTCTGGGGGATCTCAGGCCTTTCCACCACCGTCAGACCCAGGGTCGCGGCCTCGGCCATCATTTCCTTGCCGATGTTGACGAGAATGTGGCCGATGAAGCTCAGCGCGTCCTCGGTGGCGGTGACGAAATCCTGCTGCACCGGCAGAAGCCGATAATTCGGCAGTCGATGCCGAACGTGCAGCAGTTCGTAGCTGGCGTCGGTGAAGGTCTTGACCGCCGCGGTCAGCGACCGGGTGTGGCACCACTTGCGGTTCTTGGCGGCATCGTACGAATCCAGGATCTCTTCCATCTGAACCGCCTCGGACAGCAGACTGCCCAGCAGGGGGCGTGTCATCACCGTTTCCACGGCAGTCGCCTTCGAGAGGCATGCCAGCAGCGTGAGCATGGGCTGCATCCGGTCCTGCATCATCGCCAGAAATTTCTGTTCGTCCACCAGAGTTGCGCTCATTCGCGGCAGGCCCTTGTCCAATTCATCCTGAAGCTTCGGGAGCCCCGTTTATCGACGTTGTTCATTCCTGTCCAGCGGGAGGTTCTCCACGGAGAAATCTGCCGGGATATCGATGTCGAAGAGACTTCGACGGAGGTCTTTGTTGATCCGTGGGTCGAGCAACGCGATCTCATGAATGTCCTGTTCGGTCGTGACGGCGACCACGCGGGTCGGCAATTTCTGTTTCTTGTCGATCCAGAAATCAATCGACACGTAGTCGTCCTTGTAGATCGAGTCGGGCTTCACCTTCATGCGAAGATGCCACAACGGGGACGGCGCCCCTTCATTCGGATCGACCAACTCGATATCGAACTGGTCTCGAAGCTCATCGATCCTGGCGAACCCGAGAATCGGAACCCTGCGGCTCACGAGGGCGAACGCATCCACCGGTTGGTTCGGTTCGGCCATCTGCTGCCGCTGTACGCTTCGGGCTTCGTAGCTGATGTAGGTCAGCCAGACACCGTCGAAGAGGTACTGCTCGCGGTATTTCTGTTCCTTTTCCTCGTCGTACTGGAGCGTGTTGAAGTCGATGCGCAGGTAGGAGCGATCTTCGAATCTGGCGTAGTACAGGATGCCTTTGCGTCGGGACTGTGACTCGAGAATGGGCTGGCGGACGACATAATCGAGTTTGCACTGATACGAATCGAGGCTGGCGGCACGACTCTGGAGATCGTCCAGCACGGCTTCAACGCGGTTGGCGTCCGTCGTCGGTTCGGACGGCGCGTCTGCCTGCTCGGCCCGGGCACACAGGCACGCCACGGCGGGGGACAGCGCCAGCAGGGTGATGATCGGGATGGCCTTAAGCATTCGTTCCCTCCTCAAGGCAGTGTTCGGTGTCTCCATCGGCTCTGTCCTCGATGATCTGGAGGATCTCGCTGAGCAAGGTGATCTGGTGGTCCGCTTCCGCTGCGAAACGGCTGGCCTGGGGATGATTGGCGATCAGCACCGGGACCGCTCCGGCGGCGCGGGCACACTGGAGATCGAACAGGTAGTCACCGACGAGGAGGGTCTCGGAAGGTCGGACGCCGAAATGGCGGCAAAGGTGGCGGACGCCGAACGCGTCCGGTTTTACCGGGCCATCTTCCCGTCCGACGATGGCGTCGAAACGCAGATCGTGTCGCTCGGCGATGGCCTGGGCGTTCCGCTTGCGATTGCGCGTCAGAATCCCGACGTGCACGCCCTGATCGCGAAGCTGCTGGAGCGTCTCTTTCGCCCCCGGATTCAGTCGGGACGCGTCCAGGGCTTTGTCCTCATGGTAGTGCAGGATCTTTTCGGCACGACGACGTTCCTCGGTGGTCATGCGCTCCATTGCCTCCAGAACGGGGCCGCCGTCCTTGGACAGGCCGATCTCGGCGCGAATTGCGTCGAAGTCGAAATACGGTTGGGTTATGGTTCCATCCAGATCGAATATCACGGCTCTTATCGGCATATATCGGCTGGCCTCTTCCGTTCCAGTTCAAAAAAGCTTCGAAAACACGGCTGCACAGCGGTGTACACATCCCACCAGGCTATACGTTCGTTCACCGGTTCCGTTCTGTCAAGGGTCTGACGCGGGTCACGCAGCGCAACCGGATGGAATGGCTGCGAGAGGCGCTATTTCCCCTGTTTTCTGAGCAATTCGATGCAATATCGGGCGGCCTGGCTGAGCGGTCGGTCCTTGCGCAGGATGATGCCGGTGGGCCTGACGAAACGCTCGTTGGAGAAGGGGACGGCCTTGATCGTTCCGCTGGAGACCTCCTGGACGATGGTCGGTTCGGGAAGGATGCTGATCCCGCCGTTGATCTCGACGGCGCGCTTGATGGTCTCGATATTATCGAACTCCATGACGGGACGGACCACGGTGTTGTAGCGCGCCAGGATGGCATCGATCCAGTCACGGGTCGGGACCCCCTTCTCGAAGGCAATGAAGCGTTCGAACTGGAGCTTGTGAATGTCCACGTGGGATTCCTTCGCCAGCGGATGTCTCGGGCTACAGGCCAGCAGCAGGGGTTCCTCCTCGAAATCATGGACCTCCAGCCTTTTGTCTTTCTTGGGCACGGCCACCAAGCCGATATCGATCTCGCCGTTGAGGATCTGTTCGTAGATCCGATCGGCGCTGAGGTACTCGATATGGACGTTGACGTTCGGGTAGCTGACCATGAACTTCTTAACGTAATCAGGCAGGCTGTGCATGCCGATGCTGAAGATCGCGCCGATGTTGATGCGGGTTTCCGTGGCGGTCTTGAGCGCATTCAACTCGCTCTTGAGTAGGTCGTAGCGTTCGAGAATGTCTTTGGCGGCCTTGTGGAAGATCTGCCCGGCGCTGGTCAGTTCGATCGGCCGCTTTTTTCGCGTAACCAACTGGCACTTGTGCAGCAACTCCACCTGGGCCAGTTGCTGGGAGACCGCCGACTGGCTCAGGAGGTGCTTTTCGGCGGTTTTCGAGAAGCTCCGCGAGTCGGCCAAATCGCAGAATATCCGGAGCGTTTCGATGTGCATTATAAGTGGTCCTGATGCTGCCTATCTCGATTTCGGCCTTGGTTGTACGTCCATCGACCCTGTACAATCCTAACAGAATTACGTATCCAAAGCAAGCGTTTCTGTGTGTCAGTATCAGATATGCTTATCAAGGTGGTGGTTGGCCTTCCGTTGCTTCATGGGCGTAAGTATTTAGTTGAAAGAGTTTTGCACTCTTGGCCGATGGTTTGACGGGCGGCTCTTCCGGGTTGGATGCTCGGGCGTACACGGTGCCTGGAAGAAGGGGGCAGGGCGTTTGCACCATATCGAATTCAGCAGACATTCGACTTAGGATTGCTTATGGCGACGAAGATCAGCACGGGTAACGCGGGCCTCGATACGGTGGTGGATTACTTACGGGAAGGCGACAATGTCGTCTGGCAAGTGGACAGCATTTCCGACCTCAAACCGTTCATCACGGCCTATGTAGAGCGGGCGAAGCAGGACGGGCGGAGGATCGTCTACGTCCGGTTCGCCGATCACGAGCCGCTCGTGCCCGCCGAATGGGGCGTCGAAACTCACTCGCTGAATGCCTATGCCGGCTTCGAGGCATTCTCAACCCATCTTCATCGGATCATTGCCGAGGCGGGAAGGGGGGCTTACTACGTCTTCGATTGCCTCTCCGATCTGCTCAGCGCCTGGGCCAGCGATCTGATGATCGGGAACTTCTTCGGGATCACGTGCCCATACCTGTACGAACTCGACACCATTGCCTACTTCGGGCTGCTGCGGAACAGTCATTCCTACAAGACCATCGCACGGATTCGGGAAACGACCCAGTTGCTGCTGGACCTGTACGATTTCAAGGGACGCCTCTATATCCATCCGCTGAAGGTATACAAACGGTATGCGCCGACGATGTTTCTGCCTCATTTGCAGCAGGGGGAGAAGTTCGTGCCGGTCACCAGCAGTGTCGACGCGACCAAGCTGATCGCCCACATCTCGGAAGGGAGCCGGGAGACGACGCAGCGCAAGTTGGACCATTGGGATCGCCTGTTTCTGCGGGCCGAGGAATTGACCGAGATCGACACGGTCTCTTCCCAGGACATGGAACAGACCGTCGAAAGACTCTGTCGCATCATGATCGGCCGGGAAGAACGAATCCTCTCGTTGGCCCAGCGGCACTTCACGCTCGAGGATCTGCTCGAAATCAAAAAGCGGATGATCGGAACGGGGTTCATCGGGGGCAAGGCCGTTGGGATGCTGCTGGCCAACAAGATCGTTTCGCAGGACCCGGATTTCGCCCAAACGGGGTCTTTGGAGCCACATGATTCGTTCTATGTCGGCTCGGACGTTTTCTACACGTACATCGTCGAAAACGGCTGGTGGAAGCGGCGAATGGCCCAGAAGACCCGAGAGGGGTACTTCGAGATGGCGGCCGAACTGAAGGAGAAGATGCTGGTCGGACGGTTCCCGGACCAGATCCGCGACGAGTTTCAGGAGATGCTCGACTATTTCGGGCAGTCTCCCATCATCGTGCGGTCGAGCAGTCTGCTCGAGGATGCGTTCGGAAACGCTTTTGCCGGCAAGTATGAGAGCTTCTTCTGTGTCAACCAGGGCGATCCGGAGCAGCGGTTGAGCAGTCTCGAGAATGCGGTGCGCCGCGTGTATTCGAGCACGATGAACGAGGATGCACTGACGTACCGACTGCAGCGGGGGCTCGATCAGCAGGACGAGCAGATGGCGCTGCTGATCCAGCGGGTTTCCGGCTCCTATCGCAAGACGTATTTCTTCCCCGATCTGGCCGGTGTAGGGGTATCGCACAACACGTTTGCCTGGAACGCGCAGTTGGACCCGAAAGCAGGGATGCTCCGGTTGGTGGTCGGGCTGGGGACGCGGGCGGTCAATCGCGTGGAGGACGACTATCCGCGTGTGATTGCGTTGGATGCTCCCTTGCTGCGGCCGGTCGGAAAGATGGATGATGTCCGACGATTCTCACAGCACCACATCGATCTGCTGGACATCACGGAGAACAGTCTGCGTGAAGTGCCCTTGCGCCAGATCTTCGATGAGGGCCTCGATATCCGCGCGGACCTGATGGGCACCGAGGACCATGAGATGACCCGGCGGGCCAAGGAATTCGGCGATGCCCGGCAGTACTGGCTGCTGACGTTCGAGAAGTTGCTGTCTGAAACGCCGTTCGTGGAGAACATGCAGAAAGTGCTCAAGACCCTCGAGAAGAGCTATGCCTATCCGGTCGACGTGGAGTTCACGGTGAATTTCACCGAGGAAGGGACCGCGGTGCTGAACCTGCTGCAATGCCGGCCTTTGCAGACGAGAGGGCGACAGCCTCACGTGGAGGTTCCTCGCGGTCTCGATGCGGCCAAGGTCCTGTTCCGCTGCGAGGGCTACTTCATGGGAGGGAGCATCTCGGTCGATCTCAAGAGGATCATCTACGTTCGACCCGAGGCGTACGAGTCGCTGACGATGACGCAGAAATACGATATCGCGCGGCTCGTGGGCCATCTCAACAAGCAGATTTCGGACCGTCTGGAGATGCCGACGCTGCTGCTGGGTCCGGGACGGTGGGGGACGACGACTCCGTCGCTGGGGGTCCCGGTGAGTTTCTCGGAGATCAACAATATCACGGTGCTGGGCGAGCTGGCCTACGAGGGGGGCAATCTGATGCCGGAGCTTTCGTTCGGCACCCATTTCTTCCAGGACCTGGTGGAAGGCGACATTTTCTACGTGGCCATCTTCCCACGGCAGGAAGGCTTCTCGCTGGAGACCGCAGCGATCGATCGGATGCCGAACCGTTTGGCAGAGCTGGTGCCGGAGAGAGCCAAGTACGAAGACGTCGTCCACGTGTGCGATGTCACGGAGGGTCGGCTGCGGATGATGGCGGACGTGGTCAGTCAGCAGGTGCTCTGCTTCTTTGGGTAGCGCCACGGGGGATTATTAGCGGTTTTCTCGCGAGCATAAGTATTTGTGATGGTAGTTATCACCATTTGTTTTTCTCTGTGGTCAGAGGCATGTGTTAGTATCAGCGGCACCTTGGGTGCGTACGAGGTTGTTAGGCTGCCGTGGTGATCGGGTAGCCTTCCCAGCAACGATAACGTCTCTCATCAGTGGAGGTTACTCACGTGGCAGCGAAAAGCATTGTGCAGGATGTGTATGATCAAGTGCTCCGGCGGAACCCGGGTGAGCCGGAATTCCATCAAGCGGTTCGCGAGGTGCTTGACAGCCTGGTCCCCGTTCTCGAAAAGCACCCCGAATACGTTCGAGCGGGCATCGTCGATCGCCTGGTCGAGCCGGAGCGGCAGATCATCTTCCGCATCCCCTGGCAGGACGACAAAGGGAACTTTCACGTCAACCGGGGCTTCCGCGTTGAGTTCAACAGCGCCCTGGGCCCCTACAAGGGCGGCCTTCGTTTCCACCCGACGGTGTACGTCGGCATCATCAAGTTCCTCGGTTTCGAGCAGATCCTGAAGAACTCGCTGACCGGTCTGATGATGGGTGGCGGCAAGGGCGGTTCGGACTTCGATCCGAAGGGCAAGTCCGACAGTGAGATCATGCGTTTCTGCCAGAGTCTGATGACGGAGCTTTGCCGTCACATCGGACCCGACACCGACGTGCCCGCGGGGGACATCGGCGTCGGCGGCCGGGAAGTCGGCTTCATGTTCGGCCAGTACAAGCGCATCCGCAACGAGTTCACGGGCGTCTTGACCGGCAAGGGTCTCGAGTGGGGCGGCTCGCTCGTGCGGACCGAAGCCACCGGTTACGGTCTGGTCTACATCGTCGACGAAGCCCTCATGGCGGCAGGCAAGAGTTTCGACGGCATGACCGTCAGCGTCTCGGGTTCGGGCAACGTCGCGATCTTCGCGACCGAGAAGGTCCAGCAACTCGGCGGCAAGGTGGTGACCCTCAGCGATTCGAACGGCTACGTCTACGATCCAGACGGCATCAATCTCGACACGGTCAAGCGCATCAAACTGGTGGAACGTGGACGCATTCGCGAATACGTTAATGCGCATAAGAAGGCTCAGTACACCGAGGGTTGCGCCGGTGTCTGGGACGTGAAGTGTGACGTGGCGCTGCCTTGTGCAACGCAGAACGAACTGGACGAGGCGGCGGCCAAGACGCTCGTGAAAAACGGTTGCCTCGCGGTCGGCGAAGGGGCCAACATGCCCTGTACGCCCGAGGCGGCCGATGTTTTCCTCGAGAGCAAGACGCTGTTTTTGCCGGGCAAGGCCGCCAATGCGGGCGGCGTGGCGGTATCGGGTCTGGAAATGGCTCAGAACAGCCAGCGTCTGCCGTGGACCTTCGAGAAGGCCGACGCCGAACTGAAGAAGATCATGGTCACGATCTATAAGAATGCCAGCGAAGCGGCCAAAGAATACGGGTGCGAGGGCAACTTCGTGGTCGGGGCCAATATCGCCGGCTTCGTCAAGGTGGCCAACGCCATGCTGGCCCAGGGACTCGTATAGTTCGTCCGACGGGCTCGATTTCGACTCTTCTCAGGCGTCTCTCCGGAGACGCCTTTTTCTTTGCGCCAGGGCCAACCCCTTGCCGGTCTGTTGACCGGTCAGGATCATCTTGCGTCAATTCAGGCCTTTGGAGGTGAAATTCTGCTTGATAGGGGTCAGCGAATTCGGTATAAGTAATATAGCATAGGAGAACCTGTGATTCTCGTTTTCGGAGGTCGAGATCTTCTCAAGGTTCACGAAGGGAGGCTCGGACGGGAGGACGCTTCAGATCTCTTGCTCTGTGCAGACTCCGAGAGCGGTGACCGCCGTATTTGTGTGGAGGTCGCGTCGGTCCAGACGCGTACGTGTTGTCCGGGGGCTTTCAAGGAAGGAGGTCCTGACAGCATTCAGGGAAGTGGACGTTTCTCACGAGCGTCCGAACGAGGAAGTGTTTCGTGCCAGGTGGGTGGCAGGGATATCGACTTGACGCCTGGGCTGTGGGTCTGCGCCGAGTCGCAGCACGCCGGCATTTGGCGATATCCGGGTCGGATGGGACACCGAATCAGGAACACGTCACAGACCAACCCGATTCCATCCGGCGACCCTGCCATTTACCCGTAGGGTCCCAAGAGGACGATCCTGTCTGAGATCTCACGGAAAGGCAGGGTAGAACAGGCATTCATGACGGCTCTGCAAGGGTGGAGGGAGGCGTCGTGGATCCTAAACAGGGCATATCTCACGCAGTGGATCCATGGAAAGGAGGTGATGGGCCAAAGGAAGGGACCATCGTGTCGATTCTGCATCTCGTAGTCGGTCTATTGAAAGGGCGGCAATGACAGGACGGACAAGCGGTTTCCGGGGGGATGCGCATTCCGACGCGTGTTCGGATCGCGGTACAGGCTCTTCTCTGCGAAGGAGGTGTATTATGTGGCAACGATGTACCTGCTTTCTCTGTGTGGTTGTTTTGTTGGCGCTGATTCCGGGCGGCGCGGCCTTGGGCGCGTGGAATTTCCTGGAGGACGAGGCCCTGATCGGCTGGTGGGGCTGCGACGAAGGCGAGGGGGCGGTGGTGGCCGATTCGTCCGGCAACGGCAACGACGGCGCGTTCGTCAACGGGGATCCGGTCTGGACGACAGGCGTCTATGGCAGCGCCGTGACGCTGGTCGGCCCGACCTTGGTTGAAGTGGCGCCGATGAATCTGACGCTCACGGAAGCGACCATGGCCGGCTGGGTGATGCCCAATGGCATGCAGCCGGACTGGGCATCGATTGTGATGCACCGCTTTGGCGACCCCGCCATTGCCCATGGTTTCAACCTGCTGGCCAATGGTGGGCTGGCCTATCACTGGAACGACTCGTCCTCGACCTGGAGCTTTCGTCCGGCGGCTTCCTATTCGGACACGGAGTGGACGTTCTGTGCTCTGACGGTTGCACCCGACAAGGCGACGTTCTACGTCAACGGCGAGGCGAAAGACGAAAACGTGATCGCCCATGGACCCGCGGTCTGGGAAGGCGCCGTGTACCTGGGCGGCGACGGCACCGCTTCCTGGGTCGGTCGTCGGATGAACGGCTCACTGGATGATGTCTCGTTCTTCGGCCGGGCGCTCTCGGCGGAGGAGATTCAGAGCATCATGGGTGGTCTGGCGGCGGCCGATCTGGCGGCCTGGGAGAATGCCGTAGCGGAGGCCTCTCCGGCCTTCTTTGCCACCAATGTGGAAGACGGCGTGTATGACATCGGCGAGCTCAGCGGCGAGATCACCTACGAGTTCGTCGTCCAGAGCAATCCGGACGAAGTGCAGGCCAGCATGTGCCTGATCGGCCGCAGAGACTTCGGCGATCCGCAGGCAGGTCTGAAGTACGAACAGTGGAACAACACCGGGACCTACGGCGCGACCATCTTCGGCGTGGCCGACTATGACTTCGGCGTGGCCAACGATCCCGGCGTCGCCACGCATCTGGTCTTCGTCTCCAGCGAGGAAACGGGCACGACGGACCTCTATGTGAATGGTGCCTATCAGGGCAGTGTGGCCAGCGCGATCACCCTCTCGGGTCTGGTCGGCATCGGCTACGGCGCTCAGGATCGTGCAGGCGCCGACCCGTTCTTCGATGATTTCGACGGCGAGGTTTTCGGCGTGGCGATCTATGACAGCGCCCTGTCCCTGGGGCAGATTCGCCTGAATGCCGACGCCTACTTCCAGCAAGGCCCGTCGGACATCACCAGTCCAGGCGACGTGGTTCAGGGCGTCCCGAATGACGGCGATTGGCCCGGCGCCGAGACCCCGGATCTGGCGATCGATGACGACGTGAACACGAAGTATCTGCACTTCAAGGGCGAGACTGAGCCCACGGGTTTCCAGGTGACCCCGTCGCTCGGTGGAACCGTGGTTACGGGTCTGACGCTCACCACGGCCAACGATGCTATCGAGCGTGATCCGATTCAGTTCGAGTTCTATGGCTCCAACGGCAGTATCGATGGGCCGTATGAGTTGATCGCTGCCGGCGAGGTTGCCGACTTCAATCAGGTGGACGCTTGGCCGCGGTTCACCATGAACGAGACCGCGATCACGTTCGAGAACGCGGTCGTGTACAAGCACTATCAGATCCTGTTCCCGGCGGTTCGCGACCCCGCGTCGGCCAACAGCATGCAGATTGCCGAGGTGGAACTCATCGGCGTGCCGGTGCCGTCCAAGGGGAGCATCGTTTGGGTGAGTTTCCATGGTGCGGATGATGAGCCGTCGGCTGATGCGGCCGCGGCGGGCTTCACCGAGGCGCCCGACAAGGCGTACACGGATCTGCTCAAGGGCGCCGGCTACGACGTGATGCGCTACATCCAGACCGGTACTCCCGATGTGAACGTGGTCAATGCGGCCGACTTGGTGATCCTCAGTCGGTCGGTGAACAGCGGCAGTTTCTCCAACGATGCCGCGACGCGGTGGAACAGCGTTACCGCTCCGCTGATCACGATGGGTTCGTACCCGACGCGGAGCAGCCGGATGGGTTACCATACCGGCACCACCATTCCGGACACCACCGGGGATATCACGCTGACCGCCACCGATCCGACGCACCCGATTTTCGAGGGAATCCCGCTGACGGACGGGACCATGGACAACCCGTATGCCGGCGTGGTGACCTACGCGGACGGGACGCTGGCGCGGGGTATCTCGATCGTTACCGATCCTCTGGATGACGAGGCGATCGTTCTGGCGACCGTTTCGGCGGCGTCGGAAGGGACCGGGCCGGTGGGTGCGGCGGTGATCGCCGAGTTGCCGGCCGGGGCGACGGTGACGCATGCCGGCGGAGCGGGCACGGATGTGCTGGCTGGTCGTCGAATGCTGTTCCTGAGCGGCGCCCGCGAAGCCGATGGGATCACTTCGCAGACGGCGGGGATGTTCGATCTGTACGAGGACGGCGCCCAGATGCTGCTCAACGCGGTGGCATACATGCTCACCGAGCCCGAAGAGCCGGCCGATCCGCTGGCGGAAGGTCTGCTGGCGTTCTATCCGTTCGATGAAGATGCCAGCGACGCCTCGGGCAACGGCAACGACGGTGCGCTGATGGGCGATGCGGTAGTTCTGGATGGCGTGCTGGTCCTCGACGGCGACGACGACGCGGTGGATGTTCCGCGTCTGGGCGGCGAAGAGGCGACGTTCAGCCAGGCGGCGATTTCGATGTGGGTGTTCCCGACAGCGGATCTGAGTGGGCTGCAATTCGCCGGCGGCATCAACACGAACGGTTGGACGGGCGGCGCGGTGCACTTCAAGCTCAGCTATGGGATGGTCAACGCGGGGATCAACGGCCTGGACGGCGGGGATCTCCAGGGTGTTACGCCGATCCTGCCGGCGGTCTGGAACCACATGGTTCTGACGATTTCGGACACGGAGGCGGCGCTGTATCTGAACGGCCAGTTGGAGGATTCCCGGGTTCTGGAGGCTCCTCTGGAAGGTCTGATTCTGGGCGGCGCGGCTCTGGGCGCCTGGAACAACGGCGGCGACCTCCAGCGTGAGATGCCGGGCCTGATGGACGACGTTCGCATCTACGAACGCGCGCTGTCGGTCGAGGAGATCGCCGAACTGGCGGG
>NPIE01007726.1_pt1 | contig 58662 bp, 47 predicted proteins | sample 8637661 | NCBI WGS metagenome assembly NPIE01 (sample SAMN07420842, study PRJNA396082) | bioreactor metagenome | isolation source: sample BA12 brine-fed electro-methanogenic bioreactor BA | place: Japan: Kochi | collected 2016-12-09 | reverse complement strand
AGGTAATCCGGGTCGCGGGCCACAATCGAATCAGCGGCCACGCCGCCAGCCCCGTCCCGGGCGATGCCATCCCCGCTGCGTTCGGGGTATTGGGCTGAATCCACAAAGAAGCCCTGCTCCACTGCCGCAAAATAGCCGCCTACCTCGATAATTTCCTCCAAAAAGCCCACCGCCCGTTCCTTGATATCGCGGGCCATCTCACCCAGCGGACCGTCCATCTTCAGGCTGACTAATTCCTTGATTCCATCCAGGGCAGACCAGGTCTGCTTGACCGTTTGCACGCCCCGGATGTTGTTGTAGTGCCAGGGGACATTGCGCCCCTCATCGGGCGTGATGGTGCTCTGGATATCGGCACTCGTCAGCATCGAGATCAGTGTGTCAATCGTGTGGGTACGGATGGCTTCTTCAATGTCGGATTCAATGTAGCGCGTGTTCTGCTGGGCGCGCATCTTGAAATCAGAGAAAAAGTCACGCAGCGCGACCGCGTAGGGCAGGTCATACCACAATTTGGGGGCTGGCGGTGCATCCGGGGGTACCGTTGAGAGCCCGATCATCTCTTTGGGCATCCCAGATGCAATCGAGTAGGCACAATTGATGCCATGCTGCACCAGCAGCTCGGGCATCACCAGCCATCCCGCTTTGGCGGTGGCGTTGGCGTTGTGCGCCCCGTCGATCTGGAAGATCTCCCCCGCCGTCATGATGAACTTGGCTTCCGCCGCGTCCACGAAGGAGCGATACATGTTGATGTTGCGGTAGAGAACGTTGTATTGCGGGTCCTGGTGGGCGCCGTTCACACCTTCTTCAGCGAACAGCACAGCAACTTCAGGCCCGGCGACGCCCGACACGTAACTGTGAAAATTGATCGGGCGGCCAACCTCATCCTCGATCAGGTCGCAGGCTTTCCGGCTGGCGCGCAACTGCTTGCGGGTGATCGGCACGCCGCCGACCCCCTCGGGTGTGCCCTCCATCAACCCATCGATATGGCTCTGCCCGGTGGTGCGGATCACCATCAGATGGTCTGCGCCGTGCCAGGCCGCCATGCGCATGCGGCGCAAGTCATCCTCGAAACGGCCGGAGGCAATTTCCGTCGTCACCACGCATTCAGGCTGCGGGTCGATATGGTCAAAGTATTTTGAAGCCGGCAGGCCAATGCTGTTTTTAAGGGGTTCCGACATATTGCGGAAGTGAAACGGGCCCATATCGATGCCCTCTTCCATCACTTTACGCCACACCCACCCTTTGCGGATGGGTTGGTAGTTCTCCAAATCCGACAGGATCGCTTCGATATCCATTTTCTTGTTCGGGTCAAGGGCTGAATAGGCGGTCATCGTGCCACCTCCTCAAAGAGACCCTCTAAAACATTCTTATCCTCGAGGATGGCTTCAGCAGCCGATCTGACATCATAACCGTGCTTTTCTGCCAGCCGCAGCAGAACGTGCCCTGCCCCTTTACCCAGCAAGCCTGCCTGGTATATCCGGTCGACCACGCCATGGGCGGTCAGGCTGTCAATCCCCATGCGCAGCAATACTGACCGCTCAATCGATGGGGATGTGTGCGTGCGGGCCAGGTCCACAATCGGGGCCACGATCTGGTCGCACAGGTCCCAAAAGTGGGCTTTGAGGTCTTCATCCGACATGTGTTGATACGTCTTCCGGCGTTCTTCAAACCGGGCAATCCGGTCATCCGTCATTGGTTTCTCTCCTTTTTCATCGCGTTTTCTAAGTTAACCAGCCCAGGCATCAAATCGGGTGAGTTCATTGATGCCAATCGCAGCACAATCTGCCTGGGGTGAATGGGTCACATCATCTTCAGTTATTGACCAGTGCTCATATCGGCCAGGTGATCACAGATCCACTGTTCGTCCACCTTTAAATCTTCCGCCAAAAACTTGTAATCCACTTCACCCCATTGCTCCTGGGGAAGAATTTTCGCGGCATTTTTCAGGTAAGAGGTCCGTAAACGGTCCAGATCCTGAACCTTGCCGCGCACCTGCTCCAGCCGTTGGGGAATAACGATCGATTCCCCCGGCACGCTCTCTTTGGGGTCACCGCAGCGGACCTCAATCCCATTCTCACGGGCAAAGCTGAGCTGGGCGTTATGGTGTTTGCCGGCGCCGGTATACTCCGTCTCCTGGACAACCACAACCTGGTCCTGGTTCATTTCCTGGGCCAGGGTGATGGCAGCAGTCAGGCTGGTATTGCCGGCAGGACCGCGCTCAAGCCCTTCAATCTTGGTGAGCAGTTCCGTCACGTAGAACACTTCGCCCTGGGTCACAAGCTGGTATTCATCCATGTACCGCAAGGCGCGGGCGGCGTTGCGGGGCACATCCACCCGGTCTGGCCAGGTGGCAAAAGGGATGCCAAAGCCTGTATGGCCGGTGGTGAAGGATTTGCGGTTAAAGTCTCGGTCTGAGGCCATATGCAGGCCGCTCAGGTCCACCGAACAGGCCACGATCCGGGTGCGGTCACAGCCGGCAGCCAAAAGGCCGCGTGCTGTGCCGGTCAGGTTCCCCCCGCCGGCATGGGTGATCACCACGGCATCGGGATCCCTGCCGTAAGCGACGCGCACCTGCTGGGCAATTTCAAGCCCCAGGCTCTCCACGCCGCGGATGCCAAACGGGGTGTACAGGCTGGCGTTGAAAAACCCGGTTTCCTCCAGGGTGCGCAACAGCAGATAGAACAATTCCGGCCCCACCGAGAGTTTGAGCACTTCGGCTCCGTACGCTTCACATTTGCGGCCTTTTTCAATGATCTCAGGCTGGCCGATACCACGGCTGTCAAACACCTCCTGGATGATGATTGCCTTCAGCCCGCGTTGGGCTGCCTGGGAGGCGACAGCCGCGCCATAATTACCGCTCGTGGCGGCAATCAGCCCTTGGTAGCCCTTTTTAGCCGCCTCATAAGCGCTTATCGAGGCCCGGCGTGCCTTAAAGCTCCCTGATGCGTTGGCCGCTTCGTCCTTCAGCAGGATCCGGGCGCCTTTCCCCGGCGGAGCAATGCGACGAACCGCCTGAGTCAGGTTGTGGAGTTCAAACAGGGGCGTGCTGCCCACCTTGGTCTCGCGTTGAATACGGGCCACCTCCTCATGGGAATAGCCTGTCCCTGCCATCATAGCTTCATAATCGAAGGCGATCGGGGTTTGAATGAAATCCTCATAGTCAATCCCCAGTGAGGCCTTCATGATCTCGTTCTTCCTGGCCATCACAGCCTGATAGGACATGTCTTTCATAAGTCCTCCTCCAGGCCGATGGAGAGCAGCTCTGGCACAACTTTTCCAAAGCTATGCGCATAACTCGGGTTGACGGTGGTCAACACCCCGTCCAGTTCCCGGCCGATTAGCGTCTTTATTCGCGCTTCTGCGCCGATTTCGGCATCCTTGAGCAAAAACCCGGCCACACGCATAACATAAGGCACCTGCCGGGTGTCTTCTGGCAATGTGGGCGCACGCTGTTCCGGTGCCAGGATGATCTTTTCGATCTCAACCCAGGTGCCGGCTTTAATCGTCTCCATTCCTATTTTCCTCCACTCCAAATGATTGCTAAACCTTGCGTGCGTAGGCACTGGCGCCCATCAGCGCCGCGGGTGCAGGCAGGTCGATCATGCGCTTCAGACCAGGTGAAGCAGCCACCACATGCGGGATCATATTGACCGTAATGCCGATCGTTGCCTTACCCCCAGCGATCTCCGGGTTGATGGCCATATGGACTTCAGGCTCGCCAAAGATATGGATGTAATCGCCGGTATCCTGGTTTTCAAGGTGCGGGTGAATTTGCTGCGGGTGCACCAGGCGGACTACCTCTTCATCTCCCCGATAACCCACGCCGGTGTGCGCACAGCCAGCCACCATGCCCGGCTCAACGCGCACGTGCGGCGTCTCGCGGTGCACTTTACTGATGATCGGCTCGCGGCTCTCTTCGATCCGGTCCACACCCAGGCCGAGTGCTTCGCTAATCATGTGGATGGATTCGGGAAAGCCGACATGCCCGACAATCGACCCCTCAGCCACACCCTTCCGGAAGGCCTCCGGTGTCGTGCCGACTCCCTGAGTCTCCATCACCGTGGGGCCATAAGGGCTCAGATCGTTGACGCGTGAGGCTTCAATCCGAGTTACGCGGTGACAGCCGCCGGTCAATACGATCACCAGGTAATCGAGCACAAACCCCGGGTTGACACCCGTCCCCAGCACCGTCACCCCATGTTCTTTGGCCAGTTGATCCAACTCCCTGGCCAGTACCGGGTTTTGGGCTTCTGCATCGGCCATTTCCTCCGCAATCGAGATCACGTTGATCCCCGCTGTAATAATTTTGCGCAAGTCAGGCATCTGCCGCGCAGTCCAAGAGGTGGTGGCAATGGTGACGATGTCCACACTGCCCTTTTCTAGCACAGTCTCAGGCTGATCGGTGACGATCACACCCAGATCCCTCCCCACACCCAGCACCTGGCCGAGGTCCTTCCCTACATAGGCTGGATTGCTGTCGACAGCCGCAACGACCTCAAGGCCGGATTTTTCGAGCATCAGCCGCGCCATGCCGCTCCCCATTGCGCCTAACCCCCACTGAAGTACTCGAATTGTATTTTTCATCCAAAACTCCTCACTATATTGGTTGGGTTAAAAGACCAGTTCGCGTACGAACTGGTGTGATTAATCTTAATATTTTAAAGTCAGCGGCATTCTTCCCTCAGGCATCGGGGACAGACCCGCCATATCGGCATTTTAAGCGCGGGTTTTTCTGCCGGCGCCGTCCCCAGGGTGTGGTTTGCGTTTAGTAGTGTGAATTGAGGCATTAAATCGTGTCTGATAATCGCTGTTGGTGAGTCAATTAGGTACGATTCAGGCATCAAAAAGACCGTCCTGCTTGCAACCCCCATTATACCTGAAGTGTGCGCTTGGGTCTGAACATCACCCGAGAATCGCTGACCCATCCCCCCTTGCCAGGTTACGCCGCGCCCACTAAACCGGCCCGGACATCACCCCGATCGGCGCCTTAAGCAAAAGGTCAGCAGCACGTTGTGCATGCTGCTGACCTTCTTGTAAAGAACCGCCAGTGCGGAAGCGCTAATAGGAACTGTTGGCGTGCGAGATCGCCAGGTCCTTCACGTACACAAAATTCGGCACGACCAGTGCTGTCGGGTTGCGGGCGCCATAGCTGGAGGATGTGTTATAAGTCACCTGCCCATCTGACATCCAGGCGATTTTTTCACTAAAAATATCCAGCAGGCTTTGCGTCAGGCGGACATTATACGGCACCACAACACTGCCATCCTGCTTGAGCAGCAAGGCACCGAAGCGGGAACTGCCGGTGATCAGTCCCTTCGAGGGATTGACGAAATTCATGTAGTGAATGAAGGGAATATACAGCACATCCTTCTCGCGCGGCGCGTTGACCAGCTCCTCAAGCGTGTTGATCGGCCGGTCTCCGGCGCTGACGACCAGGCTCTTGTGCATCACATCGTGCCCGGTCGGCTGGGCGCCATATTCATCGGCATCATCCTGGTTCCAGGTGAAGGCCGTGAACATACCCTGGTCAAAGAGCGTGAAAGGCTTGCGCGCCATACCCATCATATCCCGCGAAAACGGGAAAGTTTCCCGCCGGGTGGGGTCGTCCACCAGTGTGAAGTTCGCCCCCAGCACCTGCTGGTCTATGTGCTCCTCAGTGAGGAAGGAATACCCACGCTTCATCATGCCGCCGTTGAAGCCGATCCAGTTCATGGTGTTCACCAGCTCTGCGGTGGCCGCCGGGCCAAAGACGATATCATACTCGCCCAGCGGAACCTGCTCTGCAGGGTCATTCTGGTAATGCCCCAGCAGATAAGAAAGCTGCCGATGCAAAAGCGCAGGGTCCAGGTCCGTTTTCTTTTGGGCAGATTGTTCGGCGATCACCTCCCACTTGAGAGTCTTGTGTGAAAGGACCATTGTTACCTGTGCATCGGATGTGGTAAACGCCTGGGCATGCTCCGATTGTGTGTTCATCATCGCAATCACATTCTTGCCGCTGGAGAAGATGCCGCCCAGCTTGATCTGATCAGATTCCAGCCCTTCAACGGCCTGGTTGAAGTAATCCAGCTTTTCTGCATTGCTGATCCCTGCAAGGCCGGGGTCGAAGGCGAAATTTTCAACAAAGGTTTCCTGGTAAACCGGGATGGTGGGCTGATAGGTCAACGGCTGGGCATGCTTGACGATCTCTGCAGCCTGCAGAACACCCTGCTTCATGTCCTCAAAGGCGTCGAGGTTGGTGATCATCGAAAAGCTGGCCCGTTTTTGACCTTCGTAAGCGGTGATTTCGAGGCGCAGGAGGTGTTCGTTGGTGTTTAGCGAGATCGCCGAATTGGCAAAGCGCATCAGTGCGCTGTCTTCCTCGTGGAAGAAAAATTCAGCCGTAATGCCCTTGGTGAGCGCAAATTTCCGCAGTTCCTGTAATGTTGTCAGCATTTTCTCGTTCATTGTTACTCTCCAATCCTCACATCATCAAACCGGCAAACGGGAATGCCGTGCCCCAACTGCATGATCTGGCTGGGCTGCCCTTTGCCGCAGTTATCCACGTACTTCAGCTCCCAGGTCGATTCGTCCCCGACAGCAGAGAGCGCATTATAAAATTTGAGCGTATCCCCCTTATAGGTGGCATTCTTGACCACCTGGGTGATTTCGCCCTCCTCGACCAGCCAGCCGATCTCTGTAGCGAAATGGAACTGCTCACGGTTTGAGCCGATCGACCAGCTTTTATCGCCATCCAGCACAATGCCCTTTTCCGTGTTCTTGATGATATCTTCCAGGGTCCCATCAGCACCGGGGTCAATGTTGATATTGGTCATGCGCTCGATGGGCACCCGGTAAAACGCAGTCGCCCGATTGGCCCCGCTGCTGCCCTGGAAAATGGGCTTGCGGGCGGTGGCGTTGGCTTCTTCAACCATCTGCCGGCCGGTGATCGCCCCTACCAGGATGCCTTTGTCGATCAGCAGGTTATCCTGGGCTGGCACGCCGTCATCATCATATCCAAAACTGCCCGGGCTGTTGGTGACGGTGGCATCAGCGCGAGCGGTCAGCTTTTCGGAGCCATAGCGCAGGCTGCCAAAATCCGCCAGTGTCACAAACGATCCGCCGGCAAAGGCCAGCTCGTAACCCAGGATGCGGTCCAGCTCAAGGGCGTGTCCGATCGTTTCGTGGGTTTGCAAGAACATGATGCCAGGCAAGAGGATCACCGAACGATCCTCCTTGGGGCAGGGTTCTGCTTTCAGGACCTGGTTAAGCTCACGCACAATCCGTTCGCCCTCCTGGGTGAACAACGCCTGATCAATCGTCTCCCAGCCGCGGGTATCGCCCAACCGTGGGGGTCTGAAAGTGCGTTCATGTGCTGCGCCATCCGCATCCATGCCCATCACGCCAATCGAGGGAAACACCTCGATGATGTTCTTTTCGATCTCACTCCCCTCCGAGTCCTGGTAAAGGATCTGCTTGCGCATGAAGGTCAGCCTGACAATGCGCTGAGTCACGCCAGGCTGATCGAGCAGTCGGTCCATCGCTTGTAGAAAACCAACCTTCTCGCTATAGGGGATGGTGAAGGGATCAATGCGGTTGGGGCTTGAAAAAGACGCCTGGACAGCGTCCTTTTCCGCCAGGCGAACCGGAAATGTGACCCGTTCTGCCGCTGTACGGGCATTATCAAGGGCTTTATCAAACAAGCTGGTGAGGTTATTCACATCAGACGAGGCAGAGAAACCCCAGGCACCCTGATAAAGCACCCGCACGCCGATCCCGCTCTCCCGGCTGGCACTGGCGTGCTTCAGATTGCCATTCCACATCGTGAGGTGGTTAGCCTCCTCAACCGGGAACCAGCGGGCATCTGCGTAGATAGCACCCGATGAGACAACCCGATCAATCTGGGCTTTGATTTGTTGTTGCATAAGAGAACCTCCGTAATTCATGATCAACATCCTGTGCGGTTCAACAGGAAAAGTGCTGGTTTTTCCAAACCCCTTAGGAGTATATCAGCTTTTGAGGATTTATCTTGCTAATGTATTGAAAAAACTTTTTTACTGTTCAGGCGACCCTGATGCGGAATAGCGCTCATAGACTGAGTAGTTGCATGATTATTGGTATTTGAGGTGTTTTAGTTTACTAAAATATGGGAAATGCCATGATTTTTCACTTGTCATTATTTTAAACATTAATAAAGATGCTATCGGTTGGTCGCATTTCTTAGCAAGGTTTAAAAACTGAACAATTCGTTGATTGGATATCCCCTCAGCTTTCCATTTCGCTGTTTAACTGCTTTAAAAATACAATCAAATCATCAAGGCAGTCAAAGAATTGCTGCTGTTTGGAGTGTGGGTCTTCCAAAGATGCTCGCCATGAGAAATGTCCATTTTGTTCAACGAACCAAATTCTGAGCAAAAATGAATGGTAGGTTGTTTTTACCAAATCGACCTCCTCATTCATATCATGGGTATGCATCCTGGCGCTTGACCAATCGAGATAACATCTTTAAAAAGCATATCTAAACAGACCATAAAGATAAGGTGGCTCTTTCCAATTCTTAACTTCGAAATTTCGTTGCTGATTATTCAGCCCAGCCGCATTGGATCAGCGAGTCGGGCTCGTAATACAGGTCCTCCTGGACGATTTTGCCATCGAGTACATGCAGGAGCACAACAACCATCACCTGACAAGGTTCGCCGGATTGATCCGTGATCTCGATCGCGTACGAACTGCCGATGGCTTGCGGCTTGTCGCGAAAGCCTTTCTCACCAAACATTTCTAAAGGCGTCCACTGTGCCTCGGGATACCAGGCGAAAAATGATTCGGCAAAGGCTTTGATGGCCTTGCTCCCTTGCTGGCTTTCACCAAAGAGCGCATCCTGGCGGATGGCATCTTTTCCATACATATCTGATACGGCATTTGCATCCATCGAAGACCAGGCAGAACTGTAAGAAAAAAGTACCGATTGGATTTCTTGTGATGCGGTCTCGGATATAAAATGCTTCTCCAATGCATCTATTCCTTCGAATAGTCGCCAGGATGAAATCAGATTTTCACGTGTTTCGAATAGAAAAACATAAATAAAAGGTTCCTCACGGGTGTATTCAATTGAATAAATTTTCCAGTTCCAATAGTCATAAATTGCAATGCCTTCCTCAACCCCGATGTAATGACTCGTCGCTTGCCTTTGAAGCTCAGGGAACATGGCACAGAAGATGCGAGCCATAGTCACAACCTGGGTAATTCCCTTTAAATCATCATCACCTGAGACATCCACAAAATGGATATCCTCAGTGAGAATGTCCCCGATGGCATCAAGATCCTTTGCATTCCAGGCGTCAACATTGGCGGCAGTTATGGCTTTGAAGGTGTCAACCGTCTGGGTCACATCGTGAGAAGATAAAGGCGCCCGCGGCGGAAGCGGTTCATCTGATAACCCAGCACAAGCGCTAAGCAGCATTGAAAAAATAAGAATCATGCTCATACGAAGACAAACTAATTTAAGATTTCTATGATTCATCAGATCCTCCATTTCTAAATTCCTTTAGTAGTGAATAGTTAAGTGGATTAGTGAATACTATCGCCTGGCACACATTGATCTAAATCATTTCTGAATTCACAACCATATTGCTTCTTTGTGTGAAAAACGTGGTCTTTTCAAGAAAACCTCATCACATTTTACGGATTAAGGTTCCGCCACCGCCCAAATTCCTAAGCCATCCCTCATCCCAGCGGTTGCTAACAGGATCCCATCCGGGCTGAAGGAAACACGGTCAACAGGATAGGTGTCGAGTTCAATTAAGTGTTCGCCTGTCTTGATATTCCACAGATTCACATATCGATTCACAATGGCAGCGACCAGGGTGCTATCAGCATTGAAGGAAACATCGCTTACATCGCCTTTAGGTTCTTTAAGATCAAATATGATTTCAGGCCACGTGGTGGATATATCATAGATGCACAGGTTATCTGAGAATGGATGCCCACCAACCGCTAAAAGGTCGCCGTTTGGGCTGAATGCCAGCGCAGCGCCGTGCGCTACAGCATCATCACCGGGCTCGTAATAGGACCAGTTCGAATAATGGATATGCAGGCTTCCATCGCAAGCAATGGCTGCCCAACCCTTTCCATCTGGACTGAAATCAAGGTTATAAATGGCTCTATTAAAGGCGGGTTTCACTTCATCTAACGCAATTTTCTCAATGACATTGCCCGTTTGGAGATCCCACAAGATCACCATTGCACAATCCTCACCCCACCCTCCCGTTGCCAACGAAATGCCATCAGGGCTGAATGTCGCGATATTAACATGAACAAATTCCTCATCATCGCCCAGGGTCATTTCAAGTTTTGGCGGTTCAATATTCCATATTTCTACTTTCGTAAATTCGTCAACGATTATCGCAACCCGGTCACCTTTAGGACTGATGGCAAGTGTTTGGTACAGTGTTGATGGGCTAGTGAAATGCTGCTCTTCTTGTAAAGTTTGCTTGCCTATAATGGAAATTTCACGATCCCCAACCGTTGCTATGGATGATCCATCCGATAGCCATCTCATTTCACCTTTCCATATAATCTTTTCAGCGCTGATATTTGTTAATGAACCTGAATTTTCACTGGTGATGACGGGTAATACAACTTCAGAAGGAGCACCCTCACCACAGGCAGTGATGATCAATATGACCAATAAAATAAACATTGAAAGCCTTTTCATGTTCATCTTTATCTCCTTTCCATAAAAATGATGTGAAAATTTTGCGATCCTTCAAACAACACTTCCACTAAACCTAAAATAAACTAACAGCGTGAGGAAAACGTGGGATTCGCTAAACATCATCTCTTATAATCAATCAACCTTTATTGCTGATCAGACACCAGCGGCGGTTTTTGATGAAGATCGAGCTGTATGAGAAGTTCAACAATTTTCGCGGTGCCCTCGCTGTTCCAATGCACTTTATCGTACTTGAACAGGTCTTGGTTAGCCGGTTGGTCATAATCCTCACCATTCACCAAGCGGTTTATATCCACAACATAGATGCCGCGTTCTACAGCCGTATGCTCAATAAAATCTGCCCATTTTATAGTATAGGATGTGACGGTTTCATAACACTCGCTGCCCCATTCACAAACTGTTTCAGTTAGGCCAATCCCACTCTGAAAGGTTACGATCGCTGCTTCTTCGGGGGAACGTAAGTCTATCAATTCATCCAGGTAGGCCTCCCAATCCGCCTCAGCTTGAGAGTATGCTTCCCTCAGGCAATCCTGACCATCTGTGCCACCACAATTGCCATCTCTGTAGTTATAAGTCGGCATTCTGAAACCATCGTGCCCACAATTGACTGTGATCAGTTTCGCCTGCATGATTTCACTACGCAGTCTCTCATTTGTTTGAATTTGTTTTATCTGATCGGTTATTGTTCCCCCACCAATCGTCCAGTTCTTATATTCAATCGTGACACCCAGCTCTTCTTTAAGGAACAACATATAGGAGACTGGCCATGTAGCATAACCGGTGAAACTATCGCCCAATCCCACGTAAAACCATACGTCCTGCGCAGGTTCCTCACTAATGGGCACGGGAGTATCTATCGCAATTATCTCAACGGGTTGATCTGTATAACAAGCCGTGCTGATCAGCAAGATAACTAAAACCATTAAGGAAAGTCGTTTTGCCTTCATCTTTACCTCCTTAGCGTAATAATGTTAGAAATACGGAACTTACTCACAATGGCAGTACTAAACCCAATATGAACCACCAGCGTGGGGAAAACGTGGCAGAAGATCTGATTTTTTCTGCTAGGCCTCAAGGTTATGGTTAAGGCACTAAGTATCATATTTCTGCGCCTTCGATATTGATTGTATTGAGCTAATTTATGATCAGAAAACCTAACATTAAGCTTCTGATCATCAAATGGTTCGCTTCTCGTTCCACAGCCTTCAATCAACGTCAATGATACAGGCTGAGGAGTGTTAATGGTGCAACGAGCTCTTGCAAGATATGGAATAATATTGATATCGTCTGGGGCATTCCTGTCAATTTGAGATTATTTAGGTTTGTCCATGCAAGGTTCGTTTTCATTTTGCGAAACTGCTCTGGGTATCCATCATTTCCTGCTAATGTGAGGGTTAATATGTCATCCTCATAGGACCATGTATAAGTGAATGCGTTGGCATCCGAAACCTGATTGACATGATCCATGTGTAATATGAATTTATCGCCCTGAATTGAATATGTTCCTGATCCGACAATCACCCCATTAACTTCATTCGTCCATGTGTGATTTTTATGTAGTTCGAGAACACAATGAGTCATCATAAGGTTTGAAAATTGACCAGTAGGGAACCTGTTAATGGCGCATGAGGGTAAAGCAAGGATCATGAGTAGGAGACAAACAATAAACCAAAGATTTGTTTTCTTCATTTCACCTTTCTCCTTTGAGCAAATTAATTTATGCGTGCGATTGATCAACCATTCTGTATACGACCTAATTGAAGATTAACCCTTCAGCGTGGAGAAAACGTGGGGTGAATTCGCTTTTTTGCATAATTGTTTAAATTCTTGTATAATTTATTAACCAATTGTTCACCATCCATCAACGAAACCAGTGAGGCGGGGATGGATAAACTAAACATTCGCTTGCTCGGGCCGATTGAGCTCAAGCGAGGTGCGAATTCAACCCTGGGCTTTGAATCCAATAAAGTGCGCGCCTTATTCGCTTATCTCGCGGTTGAATCTGCGCGGCCCCATCAGCGCAGGAGGCTGGCCGCTCTGCTGTGGCCAGAGATGGCAGAATCCACTGCGCTTGCCAACCTGCGTTATGCCCTGTCCAATCTGCGCAAGGTCATCGGGGATCGTTCAGCTCAACCCCCCTGTTTACTAACCACCCCCCAAACCATCCAATTTAACACCCACTGCAACAACTTGGTCGATGTGATTCTTTTTGAACAATATTGCAACTTAGCGCATGAGAACCCCCTTGATTTGATCAGCCTGCATAAGGCAGGGGCGCTATATCGTGGTCGGTTCATGGAAGGCTTCTCAATCCCTGACAGCATCCCCTATGAAGAATGGATCGTCGTAAAACGTGAACGGGTAGACCGCCTGGCATACCAGGTCTTCCGCCAGCTGGCTAATGATTATGAGCTGGTCGGTGATTATGAGCGAGCCCTTTCTTTTACGCAACGCCAAATCGAACTGGACCCCTGGCGGGAAGAGGTTCACAGGCAGATCATGCGCTGCCTGTATTACTCAGGCCAGCGCAGTGCGGCCATCGCCCAGTACGAAACCTGTCGTCAAGCATTGGCAGCGGATCTTGGGCTAGAACCCAGCACGGAAACACAGCAGCTTGTAAAGGAGATCCAGCAAGAGACTTTACCCCAACCTCCCACACCCGTTGCCTTTTTTCACCCATCAGCCAATATACAACAGGTAGAGCGCCCACCCTTTGTTAGCAGAGCAGAACCCTTGAACCGTCTGCATTCAGCCTTAAATCAGGCATTGGAAGGTCAAGGTCAACTGATGCTCATCACAGGCAGTCCTGGACAGGGCAAAACCGCTCTCGCACAGGAATTCCTGCGCCAGGCATTACAAACACATCCTGCCCTGGGGGCTGCCTGGGGCAACAGTCAGGCTTATTTCGGCTCCGGGGATCCCTTTCTGCCCTTCAGAGAGATCTTGGAAATGTTGACTGGCCAGGTTGAGTACCGTTGGGAAGCCGGATCGATCTCCCATGACCATGCTCGCCGCATGTGGCGGCTAATAGAGTTTTCTACGCAAGTATTAGTGCAAGAAGGACCTTCTTTGATCGGGAATTTCATTCCTGGAAATCACCTCCAGGGTCAGATTGCGAGGGTTGTCCACAATGAACCCGCTTGGTTAAGTGATTTACAGCAGATCGTTGATCAGAATTCAGACAATCAGCCTGCATCTCTCCAAGACTTAATTCAGCAATATTGTCGAGTAGTGGCTGGGATATCTCATCGCGTACCGTTGCTCTTGTTTATCGATGATCTACAGTGGGCAGACCAAGCCTCTTTGGGATTATTCTTTCATCTTTCCCGACAACTAGCGGGGGCAAAGGTCCTGCTGGTCGGCGCTTTCCGTCCTGTAGTTGGTCATCCAAAAGGTGGTGATCCTCCATCGCTCGCAGACATGGTCAACGAGTTACGACTACGCCATGGCGATCTGCTAATCGATCTTGATCTTTGCACAGAGCGAAGTTTTATCGATGCTCTGATTGATCAGGAGCCCAATCAATTGGATGAAGGTTTTCGAGCAGCCTTGTTCCGATATACGAACAGCCACCCACTTTATACCACTGAAATGCTGTATGATATGAAGGCGCAAGGGAGCCTGATCAAAAACCAGGCCGGTGAATGGATGGCGGCTGAATCCCTGGATTGGGAGCACCTGCCGCCCCGCATTGAAGCCGCCATTGCTGAACGCCTGCGCAGGTTGCCCCCAGAATTTTATAAAACACTTCAAACAGCCAGCATTGAAGGGGAACGTTTTACTGCTGAAGTTGTTGCCAGTGTTCAAAAGTTGGATCAAGAGCAAGCTGTCACGCTGCTGCGTGAGAAACTTGACCACCAGCATCGATTGGTTCAGGCGGACAGCAGCAAGCAGGTCAATGGAAAACGACTATCCCGTTTTCGCTTCCGCCATATCTTATTTCAGAAGTACCTCTACAGCCAACTAGATGTGATTGAGCGTACCAAATTACATGAATGTGTCGCTAATGCCATTGAAGAACACTATATCGGCATCTTGGAAGAACTATCTATGTCACTTGCCATTCATTTTGAATTGGCTGAACTGCCAGATAAGGCTATCTACTACTATGAGCTTGCAGCGCAACGTGCCAATCTGTTCTCCTCTTACGAAGACGCGATCCGTCACTATAGAAAAGCCCTCTCGTTGTTGGCGTCACAACCCGAATCTATGGAAAGAAATAAAAAAGAATTTGACTTATTGCTCAAAATGAGCGCACCTCTGATGCTGGCACGCGGTTTCGCTTCACAAGATATGGGAATCAATAATGATAGGATGGCGGCGCTGCTTAAACACATCCCAATGGAAGTGGAAATGTTTCCGATATTTCATGCCATAAGCGCTTATTATGGAATGCGAGGGCAGCACGACAAGGCCCTTGATGTGATTCGTGGAGGTGAGCGTCTGGCCAAGCGCAGCGAGGATGAACTCCTGATTCGGACTGTCAATTGGGGTTATGGTTTCACTGTGCTCTGGTTAGGCAAATTGGAAGAAGCCTTATTTAATTTGGAGAAAATGGTTGAATTTTACGATCCCAAATTGCATCATGAGTTTCACCGTTCTTATGGCATGGATGCAGGGGTGGCAAGTCATCTGTGGTCGTCCTGGGCGCTGTGGCTGCTGGGCTTCCCTGAAAGGGCTTTACTGCGCGGCCAAAAAGCCATTGATCTGAGTAATCTATTAGATGATTCAGGCAACCAGATGCTTGCATTAGATATCACAGGATTTCTACGGTTGTTTATCGGAGAGACACAAGGATTTAATGGGCTTTTACAATCCTTTGAGATGTTGTTAGCCAAAAGCCCATCACCGCTTCATGCTGCTGACCTAACCTTCTTAAAAGGTTTTTATCGTAAAAGAGATGGTCAGTTAGAACAGGGGGTAACGCTCATGTCCCAGGGTATTGGAGAATTTCAAGCTTGCGGGACTCGTTCACAGCTTAATCTGAGAAAAACCATCCTGGCTGAAGCATTAATGGATCAGGATCAGTTGGATCGAGCATCCCAAAACATTGAGCAAGCAGAAGCATTAACTGAGGAAACGAACGAGCGCTTTTACCAAGCAGAAGTGCTGCGCGTAAAGGGAAAGCTGCTCGAGAAAAGCGGGGATGTAAATAAAGCGGCGCTGTGTTATCTTGAAGCTCTGCAAATAGCACGGGAGCAAAAGGCAAAAACCCTCGAACTGCGCGCCGCCATTAGCCTGGCACGCATGTGGCAGGGCCAACAACGTATGGAAGAAGCTTACCGGCTGCTGGCTGAGGTCTACAGCTGGTTCACCGAAGGCTTCCAAACCTCAGACCTGCAAGAGGCTCAGAGGCTGTTAGTGTCGCTACAGCATAACCTGGCTTCATAAGCAAATGTCTGTGAACAGGTCCTACCCAACATTCAAAACCCGTTCCTGGGCTTCGGCGGGCTTGCTGCTGGTCTCTGCAGCATCGTTAACCTTCCAGATCAACCTGACCCGCCTGTTCTCCGTCTCCCAGTTCTACCATTTCGCATTTATGGCCGTCAGCATCGCCCTGCTCGGCATGGGCGCCAGCGGCACCGTCCTGGCGCTTATTCGGGAAAAATCCAGCCACGGAAGCGGTCACATTTTGCATTGGCTGGCCTTTGCCTCCGGCCTTAGCATGCTGGGTGCCTACTTGCTCGTCAACCGGCTGCCGTTTGATTCCTTCAGCATGTTCGTCAACCCCGTCCAGATCCTGATCCTGCTGCTGCATTACGCTGCCCTGGCATCCCCGTTCTTTTTCACCGGGATGGTCATCGGCATACTCTTGAGGGAATACAGCGCCGCCAGCGGTGAAGTCTATGCTGTTAACCTGGTCGGCTCGGCCCTCGGCTGCCTGGCTGCAGTGATCGTCCCGGCCTGGGTGGGCGCCGTGGGCACGGTGACCTTCAGCGCCGCGATCGCCGCCCTGGCTGGGCTGTGCTTCCTGCTGGAACATCATCAGAAAGCAGACAGCTACTCGCATCTGAGGTTTTTCCTTCCCTTTGCCCTCTCAGCCATCCTGGCTATCGGGTCGCTCCTGCTGACGGTGCAAATTCATTTTGGCCAGGTGCCCTCCATTCTGGAACTGCATATCTCCCCTTACAAAAGCATCGCATATGCCCTTCAAAACCCCAACGCTGAAGTCATCAGCACACGCTGGAACAACATCTCGCAGGTCCAGGTCGTGCACAGCCCGAGCCTGCACTCGGTGCCCGGGTTGTCCTACCGCTACCTAAACCCACTGCCGCGCAGTGACGCACTCTTCGTGGATAGCGGCAGCATGACACCCATCCTGCCCCCCGAGGCGGATGTTGAATTTGCTGAATACCTGCCGGCTGCCATCGCCTTCCACCTCAGGCCTGCAGCGCATGTGCTGATCCTCGAGCCGCGCGGCGGGTTGGATATCCAGGCAGCCCTGAGTCTGGGCGCGGGCCAGGTTTCTGCCGTGGAGGGCAACCCCCTGATCGTCGAAGCCGCCGCCACAGCCTACCTGCAGCCAAATGTGACCTGGGTGCCATCCAGCGGGCGCAGCTATCTGCGCAATGCCCGTGCGCGCTATGATATCATCCAGCTCCCCCTGACGGAGGGCTACCAGCCGGTCGGTTCAGGCGCCTATTCCCTGGGGGAGGATTACCGCTTCACCGTCGAAGCCTTTGAGGATATGCTGGCCGGGTTGCAGCCCGACGGCCTGCTGGTGATCACCCGCTGGCTGCAGGATGTCCCCAGCGAATGGCTGCGGGTCTTCACCCTGGCGGTGACCGCGCTTGAACAGCAGGGCATGAACCCCCGCATGCAGATCGTCGCCCTGCGCGGGTACAACACGGGCACATTGCTGGTCAAGAACGGCATGTTCACCCCAGCAGAGGTTGACCTGGTACGCCAGTTTGCTGCTGAAAAGGCCTTCGACCTGGTCTTTGCACCTAATCTTGAACCGTCTGAGGTCAACCGCTTCAATATCCTGCCGGAGGCCGTTTATCACCAGGCTTTCACCCATTTTTTGGACGCAGACCTGCGCAGCGACTTCTACAGAATATATCCCTATGCCGTTGACCCCCCCACCGACGATCATCCCTTCTTCAACCATTACTTCAAGTGGTCACAGCTCGGGGAAGTCGTCCGCACACTGGGGATTACCTGGCAGCCCTTCGGCGGTGCCGGGTACCTGGTAATTTTGGTCATTTTTGCCCTGGCACTGCTCCTCTCCGGGGTGATGATCCTGCTGCCGGTGGCCTTATTCAAACGGGGCAGCGCCCAAACGACACCCGGACGCATCCCCTATTATTTCGCCCTGATCGGCTTCGGCTTTATGCTGGTTGAGATCCCCCTCATCCAGCGGTTCATCCTGCTGCTTGACCAGCCGGCTTATGCCCTGGCAGCCATTCTTTTCGGCATTCTGCTGTTTTCAGGGCTGGGCAGCCGCTACGGCAGCGGGAAGATCAAGCTCGCCCATGCACTGATCGCCTTATTCGGCTTGCTGCTGGTTTACTCCCTAGTTTTACCCCGCCTTTTAGGGGCTGTGCTTGGGTTGAACCTGTTTTGGCGGTTGTTGGTCACGCTCCTCCTGATTGCGCCGCTGGGATTCCTGATGGGCATCCCCTTCCCTTCCGGACTGGCCTGGATGCACCAAGCCCTCGCTAGTGAAGCGGCGCCCGTCCGCCGCTGGATGGTCGCCTGGATCTGGGCGGTCAACGGGGCCAGTTCTGTGCTGGCATCCATTTTAGCGTCTTTGCTGGCACTCAGCTTTGGATTCAACGCGACATTTGCCATCGGAATGGCGTGTTATGCCCTGGCATGGCTGCTTTCACGGGAAGAAACGCAATACGCGCGTTGATTGGGCTTCCAAACCGCCCTCAACCTGCGGGCCGGCTATTGCCCTTCGATCCCTTCGCCGGTGAAGGGCACAAAGCGGACACTGCCCATATTCAGCGCGGATAATTCCCCCTCTTGTTTGACAAACTTCCACAAGGTCTGGGTAAAGCCAGGCGGCCCAATGGGAATGACCATCACGCTGCCCTCGGCAAGCTGCTCAGCCAGGGGCGCGGGCATGTGATCGGGTGCCGCAGTCACAATGATTGCATCAAACGGCGCATATTCCTCCCAGCCGTAATAGCCGTCGCCTGCCATGGTCTTGACGTCCTCATACCCGAGTTCGCTGAGGATTCCAGCAGCTCGATCATGCAGCTCGGGAACAATTTCAATCGAGTAAACCGTCACATACCCCAACTCAGCCAAAATCGCTGCCTGGTAGCCGGAGCCTGTGCCGATCTCAAGCACCTTATCGCCGGGGTCGAGGTCCAGCAATTCCGTCATCAGGGCGACGAGCGAGGGTTGGGAGATGGTCTGTCCATACCCGATCGGGAGAGCAGTATCATAGTAAGCGTTTTCAACCAGGCCGTCGGGAACAAATCTATGCCGCGGCACCGCGCCGAGCGCCCGGATCACATCTTCATCATGCAGGTTTTGCACCCGCACCGCATGCGCTGTTAACCGCTCCCGGGCTTCAATGAAGGCGTCGCTCTCCTCAGGTTCTCCCGTAACCCCGATTGTTTCAACAGGTAAAACAGGCTGGTCCGCCTGCTGGGGGGCACACCCGGAAGCCGCCAGCAAGGTCGCCGCGAGGACCCAGACCCCCAGGATACAAATCAACGAGGACAGTCGTGTTTGTCGTCTGTGCGTCTGCTTCATTTCATCCCTTTCCAATCACCATCTTCGTTCGGAACACTATCAGCGCCAGATGCCATTGAAAACCAGAGAGAACTATTCAGCCGCCAGGAAACCTGAGGCCTGCAGCCTCCTTAAGACTGTTTTTTGATAAACGTGTTCTCGCGCAAGTCCTGAAACGCACGGCGGAGTTCACTTTCCGTGTTCATCACGATCGGGCCACCCCACGCAATCGGCTCGCCCAGCGGCGGTCCGCTGAGCAGCAGCAATCGGGCGCCGCTCTCACCGGCACGCATCCAGAACTGGTCGCCTTCATTAAATAAGATCACATTTTTCTCGGGGAAGCTCCGCCCGGATTGCTGTTCAAAGGTGGCGCTGCCCGCCAGCAGATACACAAACAAGGTAGACCTCGGGTCGGTATCCAGCGTCCATTCAGCACCTGGTTGCGCTTCGATATCGAGGTAAAGGGGGCTGACATATTGGCCTTCAAAAGCGCCTGTGTGCCCATCGTACGTCCCTGCGATGATGTGCACACGCGTTTGACCCTCCTCAATCACCGGCACATCGGCATCCAGGATATCGTTGTAGGCAGGCTCGGCCATCTTGTCTTTGGCAGGCAGGTTCAGCCAGATCTGGCAGCCCAGCAGATGCTCTGAAGCCTGCGGCATCTCCTGGTGGATAATCCCTGACCCGGCCGTCATCCATTGGCAATCGCCATCCAGAATGCTGCCGCTATTCCCCAGGCTGTCACCGTGTTCGAGGTCGCCTTTGATCAGGTAGGTCACCGTTTCGATGCCGCGGTGCGGATGCCAGGGAAAGCCGCGGATATAGTCGTTGGGATTGGTGGAATCAAAGGCATCCATCAGCAGGAAGGGGTCAAAATCGTGAGTTTCATCGCGCCCAAACAGCCTGACGAGGTGCACGCCTGCTCCGTCGATGGCGGGTTTGCCCCGCACAATTTTTTTAATGCCGCGCAGTTTTTGTGTCATTTGTCAATTCCTTTGTATTGATCGGGTGAACCTTCACTTCAGGAGGCCGTCCATCGGGAACAGGGTCGATTGATGTTTTCAGCAATCCACTCACACCTCTGGGTGGGTCCTTTAATTGATCTTACGTTGGGTTGATCAGCTTGTCAATACAACCCGCCAACACCGACCATGACCCCGGCTCACATGTGAGCTGGCCTGCGGACCAGCGGCACATCGGTCCCAAAGTGAGGTGTTCCAGCACGCAGCCGCGGTTATTGCGGTATACTAACCCTTGCGAAAAAATATGAAACCAAATCAACACAACGTCTTCTGTACATTCCACGATGCGCCAGGGCACGCCTACCCGGGGCATCCTGAATCGCCCAGGCGCCTTGAACGCATGCAATCCTGGCAGGATCACCCGCCCTACCCTGAAATGCTGTGGCTGGACCACCAACCCGCCAGCGAAGCGGAAGTGATGCTCGTGCATCCTAAATCGATGCTCGACAACTTGAAAGCGGCCTGCCGGATGGGGCCGCATGAACTCGAGCCATCGCCCACATACGTGACGGAAGCCAGCTACCAGGAAGCCCTGGGGGCAGCCGGGGCGACCCTGGCCGTCAGCCGGCGCATCCTGGCAGAAGGCCGGGGGCGGGGCTTTGCCATCGTGCGGCCGCCCGGACACCACGCCGAGCCGAAATATTCGATGGGGTTTTGCTTGCTGAACAACGTCGCCATTGCCGCTGCTGATGCCGTCGCCAGCGGACTGGGCAAAGCTGCCATTCTTGATTTCGATGCTCATCACGGCAACGGAACACAGGCTGCCTTCTGGAACACGCCGGAAGTGGGTTACCTTTCCATCCATGAAGAGAAACTCTATCCCGGCACGGGCCGCGCAGATTCGGCCTCGCACGCTTACGGCCGCATAATTAACATCCCCCTACCAGCCTTTTCTGATACGACCACCTTCATGAACCTCATCCAACGGGTAGCTGCCCCCTGGCTGCGCCAGTTAGATGCTCACATGCTGTTCGTGTCCGCAGGATACGATGTCCACTTTTCCGACCCGCTAACCACCTCGACCATGGATACACAGGGCTTTTTCCAGCTCACCCAAATGCTGATCCACCTGGCCGAAGAATACTGCCAGGGGCGCATCATGTTCGTCCTGGAGGGCGGGTACGATCCCCGCGCACTGGCTGATAATGTCCAGGCTTGCCTGGCGGCCCTGTGCGGGCGGTCTGATTTCCCGGATCACTTCGGCACCTCCCCGGGAGGACGGGCGGTGGTCGGCTCCCAGATTGAGGACCTCATGCAACGACACAAGCTAAGGGAGGATTGATTTTGTCACAGTTTTACTTTATCCGTCACGGGCAATCAACCAATAATGTGCTCTTAGATCAAAATGAACACCTGGATTACCTGGCCGAACGGTCTACTGACCCCGAGCTGACCACCCTCGGCCACCAGCAAATCCATCTCGTAGCTGATGCCCTGGCGCAGCCCTTTACCCCAAATGTGTATGACCCGCAAAATCGGTCAGGGTTCGGCCTGACTCACCTGTATTGCAGTTTGATGGTGCGCGCCGTCAGAACAGGATTGGCCATCGCACAGGCAACCAACCTGCCTCTGGTAGGCTGGTCACAGCTTCACGAAACCGGCGGTTTATTCGACGTCGAAATCGTGGATGGCGAACCGGTGTTCACCGGCCAGCCAGGCCCGGACCGAGCGTTCTTTCAATCACAATTTCCGCAGCTACAAATCCCTGAAAACCTGCCAGCAGAAGGCTGGTACAATCGCGGAAAAGAACCGCACGAGCACTACCATGTGCGCGCCCGGGAGATCATCGACCGGCTCGTCGCTGAACATGGCGGCAAAGATCACCGTGTGGGGCTCGTCATGCACGGCGGCATCTTTGCACGCATCATGAGCGCCTTTTTCAACTTCCAGGCTGAACGGTATTGGGTGCTGATGAACAATTGCGCCATAACCCGTGTGGACATCACAGACGATGGCCTTGTGGTCCTCCTATACATGAACAAAGTCGATCACCTGCCTGACTATCAGGTCACCTGACCCGGCAAAGCAGAGAATTAATGGCAAAAACTGCCCATACTCCCGCGAAGATTACCTACCGACCAGCCCAGCCGAGCGATGCCCGGCAGGCGGCACGGTTGATCTTTGAAACCTTTCCAAAAATGGCCACATACTTGATCGGTTTGGGCGATGCCCGTCGGGGAAAAAAGCTCCTTGCCGAAATGTTTGTCGAAGCAGGCCACCGCTTCAGCTACCAATTTACCGAACTGGTCTGCCAGGGTGGCCAGGTCGTAGGCGCGTATATCGCCTATCCCGCTCAGGGATTGACTAAAAAGGGCTGGCGCCTGGCTAAGGTGCTGCTCAAGCATTACACGGTTTCCGAAAAGCTCAAACTGATCCTGCGCAGCCTGCCGCTGATCTTCATCCAGGAAGCTGCAGCCGATGAATACCTTTTATCCAACCTGGCCGTGAAGAAGGGTCAGCGCAGTCAGGGCATCGGCGCACAGATCCTTAAGCGGGTGGAAGAACAAGCCCTTCAGGCAGGTTACCGTAAGCTGGCGCTGATGGTCGATATTGACAATCCGGACGCCCGCCGTTTCTATGAAGAGCATGGCTTTAAGGTCAAAGCCCTGCATCTGGAAGCCGACAAGCGCGTCAAACACCTTGGGCCGGGATATCAACGCATGGTTAAGGAGCTGGCCACGTGACCGACAGTCCACCAGGTGAATACCCACCCTCTGTCCAGGCCGTTATCTCCATTCTCAAAAAAAGCGGCACCCCCTTCGAGGTGCAGAGTTTTACCGAACCTGCCCGCCAGGCCAGTCAAGCGGCAGCCCTGGTCGGCTGCCCGTTGGGGGCGATAGTCAAGTCACTGGTCTTCCGGAAACAAGCTTCGGGCGATCTATTCCTGGCCCTTGTCTCCGGTCAAAACCGTGCAGACGTCCAAATCCTGGGCACGCTGGTTGGAGATTCTGTTCAGCCTGCCCCTGCTGAAGTCGTCCTGGCCGAGACGGGCTACCCGGTCGGTGCGGTTCCACCTGTCGGCATGCCAGGGAATTACCCGGTTGTGATGGATGCCGATTTGATGCAATTCCCGCAGGTTTGGGCGTCAGCCGGGGCGGACCACATCGTAATCCGGGTTAACCCAGTAGATTTGCAACGCCTTACCAAGGCACAGGTAAAGACAATAAAGCAACGTTGACAGCGAGATTGCTGCTTATCTCATATTCTTATTATATAATTGAGGAATAGAAGTACAGCCAACTGAGTGGATAACCTGAATTGCACACCAATTTATTTTCACGCCAAATCAGTAATTCATTCAAAGCACTATTGAAAGCCGCTCGAAAATGCCCATTTATGTGAATATTTTAATAATTCTTGTCCTTTTCTTCTTCAATGCAATCTTTGCCATGTATGAAATTGCCATGGTGGCCTCAAAGAAGGTTCGCCTTCAACAACGAATTGATGAAGGCAACAAAGGCGCGGCTGTTGCGCTCGAGCTCTTAAGCGACCCTAATCAGCAATACCTTTCAACAGTTCAAATCATGATCACCCTGATTGATACGCTGGCAGGCGGTATTGGCGGTGCCTTGCTGGCTAATCCCTTAGCCGAACAACTCGCCAAGATTCCTGGTTTAGCCAATTACGCAGGAATTATTTCGTTGATCTTTGTTGTAACCGTGATCACGTATTTTTCAATCGTTCTTGGCGAATTGATCCCGAAACGTATTGCGGTCAGCAAACCGGAAAACATTGCTTCAGCACTCTCTCCCATCATGGGATCATTAACAAAATTATTTAGGCCATTGACCAAATTCTTAAGTACATCAACGAATGTAGGATTAAAGATCTTACAAATTAATACCGATTTGGGGCCAAAAATTACAACCGACGAAATCAAAAGCTATATCGAAGAGGGTCGGGATATCGGCTTGATTGAACAAGCAGAACAGGAGATGTTCTCAGGCATCTTTCGCCTGATTGACCGCCGGGTAGAGGCTTTGATGACCCCCCGCCTCGAAATGGCCTGGGTTGACATCAACGCCCCCATTGAACAAATCTGGGATCAAATTCTGACCACCGCCCATTCACGCATCCCCGTCGCCGACAGCGACCTGGATCAAATACTGGGCTACATACAAACCCGGAGTTTGCTGGGGCATTCTCCCGATGATCCCGGGTTCAACTTGAGAGACTTCATCAAAGACCCGATATACGTCCCCGAAAATATGCCCGCCCTCAAAGCCCTGGATTCTATCCAAAACAGCGGTGTCCACCTGGCCATTGTCCTTGATGAGTTCGGCGGAATCACCGGCATGGTCACGGATTACGACATCCTTGAGGCGATCGTCGGGGAGATCCCCGAGGACAGCATGGATACCGACTACCTGGTTTTCCAGCGTGATGACGGGTCTTGGCTGTTTGATGGGCTGATCGTGATCGACCAGCTCAAAGAGATTCTCGACATTTCGGAAATGCCCGGTGAAGAACGGGCCGCGTACCAAACCCTGAGCGGCTTTGTGATGAGCCAGCTAGGGCGTATCCCTAAGACAGGCGCCAAATTCACTTATGAGGGCTACATTTTCGAGGTTGTGGATATGGACGGTAGGCGGGTGGACCGGGTGCTGGTCAGCCTGTTGCCCGATGAACCGGGAGAGGGCTGAAATTTAGTTGCCCAAGGGGGTCAGCTGTTAACATTCGACTACTCACACCTTAGCTGCGCTCAGTCACCAACTTCCAGGCTTCCCCTGCGATCTTCTGCGCAGCCTTCGCCCGGCCTGCCCGGGCCGCGTTTTCTGCGAATTGCTGCAAGCGGACGCCATCACCCTCAAGCCAAACATTGAGTGTCTCAACGGCATTGCCAGGTGTGTCGCACAATGCGCCTGCCCCATGGCTGACCACATAATCGACATTGCCCTCCTCCTGGCCGGGGAGGAAATTTACGATCATCATAGGCAGGCCTGAGGCAAGCGATTCAGTGGTGATCAGCCCGCCTGCTTTGCACAGCACCAAATCAGCCGCCCGCATCATTTCGGGCAGGGTCTCAACAAAATTGTAAACTCTTGCCGGGTGGCGCCAGGTGGCTGCCATAAAATCTTCGTAGAGTGCATCGTTACCGCCGGCCACCAATATGAATTGCAGGTCAGCATCCACCTCGTCCAGGGCGTGCATTATCTCCATCAGCTCAAATACACGCGGGCTGCCCACCACCAGCAGGCAGGTGGGGTCAGCCTCCCAGCCCATTTTTTCACGCAGCTCGCTAACGCTAATATCCTTCAACGCAGCAATCTGCGGGTCCACCGGGATGCCGGTTTCAATCACCTGTTCATCTGTCAATCCAGACTCCAGGGCTAATCCCCGCACGGTATCGGTAGGGACGGTGATGCGTGTGACCTTGTCGTGGAACCAGACGTGATGCACCGTGACCAGATCGGTCACCACGGTCATCACCGGCAGATCCAACCCTTCGAGATCGATGGCAGCCGTCAACGGGGCCTGGAATATCGGGTAAGTCGTAATGATCAGGTTAGGCATTAAGTCCAGGACCATCTGGCGGAAAGCCTTCAGCAGGAACAAAACCAGACCGCCTTCCATCAAAGCCACGGGAAGAGCAGCATCACTGAGATCGTATGCGAAGCGGTAAAGCCCAGGTTCTGTTTCAATGATTTCATCATAATCGGATGCGCTCTTCTGGAGGAACTGTGGGGCATCCGCGTGGTCGAGGGGGTTTTTGAGGATCACCTCACACTGGTCCCCATACGCGCCCTCAAATGCTGCCTGGACCGCTTCCGCAGCACTGCGGTGGCCGAACCCCGCATCGCCAGTGATGACCAGGATCCGCTTTTCTTCTGTTTTCATCCCCATGATTTCTCCTATAGCGTTGAATTTAGTTCTTCCATCAAGCGGGAAAGCACCTCAATCACCGTACTTCTCATAACGGCGAGCCGTTCACCTTGAAAATGGCATTCATATGCGTGGGTCTCCCCGGGGGTGCTGATTCCGATATAGACCAAACCCACCGGCTTTTCGATCGTGCCCCCCGTCGGTCCAGCAATGCCCGTGGTTGAAAGGCCGATGTCGGTGTTGAATTTTGCCCTGATTCCTTCCGCCATTTCAATTGCGGTTTGTTCGCTCACCGCGCCGTGGGCTTGCAGCGTTTTCTCGCGCACGCCAAGCACCTCCGCTTTGATCACGTTGCTGTAAGCAATCACGCCGCCCATAAAGTAAGCAGAGGACCCCGAAATGCCAGTCAACACATGGCTGAGCAGGCCGCCGGTGCAGGATTCAGCCGTGCTGATGGTATAGGACCGTGCCATCAGTGCGCTGCCCACCAATGATGACAAAGAAAGCAGGTTTTGATCCATGCCTTACCTTTCAGATTTTTTCAGGGTCTTGATGGTCCTGTCCCTTTCCCAATTCCTGCGAGCGGGTGAAGGCCGCCCAGATTGCGCGGGAAATGGCGGTGCGAAAGCCCATCTTCTCCAGGTAGTAGATCGCTGCAGCCGAAGTGCCCGCAGGCGAGGTGACCTGGTTGCGCAAACGGGCGGGGTGCGATTCGTTCTGATTGTAGAACGCCACCGAACCCTTGATGGTCTGCAAGACCATCTCCTCAGCGATGCGGCGCGGCAGCCCGAGGTGCACGCCGGCGTCGATCAGCGCTTCAACGAACAGGAACACGTAGGCTGGGCCGGTGCCTGAGACGGCTGTTGCCATATCAATATAAGCCTCCTCTTCGACAAAGATCTCCCTGCCCAATGCCGCCAGGATCTGCTGGGCTAGCAGGTGCTGATCCCCGCCTGGTACCCGTTTGTGAGCCCACACCGTCATCCCTTCGCCCACCTGCGCCGGCGTGTTGGGCATCGCCCGTACAACACCCGTATGATCCAGCCCTGCGGCCAGGTTTTCCAGGGTCGCCCCGGCTACAATTGAGATCACCAGGGCCTGTGCCGGGATCTTCCCGTGCAGCTCACGCATCACGGCCGGCAATTTTTGCGGTTTCACCGACAGGATGACCACGTCTGCGTCCTGGATAGCGGCCACATTATCCTGGTTTGTGCCGATGTGCCATCTCTCTTCAAGTTCCTCAAGCCGCTCCAGGCGCGGCCCTGCGGCGGTGATATGCTGAGACGGGACGTCCTTTTCCTTAATCAACCCTGCCACGATCGCCTCCCCCATCACACCCGGACCGATAATGGTATAGTTTTTGTGCTCACTCATCGTTTGGCTCCAATCATTAATCAACATGCCACCTGGCAAATAAGGCGTGCGAAAGTATCCTGCCCCCGCTCTTTTCGACCGTCACGAGCTCACCGCTGGTGATCTGGCCGCCCCGGGCGCTGACGATCTCCTGCAGGGCTTGATGCGGCACCAGGGCAGAAGCCTGGATGGCATAAGAGGTCAGGCAGATGAAGCGCGCCTGCGGGGTCAGCACCCGCTTGCATAAAGCCATCAGGTCTGAGATGCCCTCAAAATATTCCCACACCCGCCCTCCAGGCCCCCGGCCAAACTTGGGTGGATCCAGGATGATCCCATCATAGAAGGATTTGCGCTTCGCTTCCCGCCTGAGGTATCTGCGGGCATCCTCAATCAGCCAGCGCACCGGGGCATCCTCCAGCCCCGAAAGCGCCAGGTTGCGGCTCGCCCAGGAGACGGCGTGCTTGGAGGCGTCCACATGGGTGACCTGGGCTCCAGCCCGGGCAGCAGCGGCCGTTGCCATCCCGGTGTAGCCGAACAAGTTGATGACCTTCAGCGGCCGGCTTGCGGATCGGACCTGAGATTCAATCCAATCCCAATGCGGGGCTTGCTCCGGGAACACCCCGATATGGCGTGATTTTGACAGGCGGATCTCGCTTTTAAGCCCTTTGTAATCGATCACCCAGGACTCGGCAACCGGATGCTTGTATTCCCAATAACCGCCGTGCTCTCCACTGGTTAGCACCATCACCGCATCGGCGGAGTCCCACACAGCGTCGGGCAGTTTTTTTCTCCAGATCGCCTGTGGTTCCGGCCGGCGCAGCTTATACGGGCCGACGCGCTCAAGCACCTCTTCGTTTCCGCTGTCAAGCAGTTCGTAGTCTTCCCAATCGGCAGAAGTCAGCAGTTCAAGTTTCGGTAGTCGGTCTGATGTCATTTTTGTGTATCCTCAAAACTGCCCGGGCTAAAATATTCTGATCAGCAAGGGCAATAGAAAATGTAATACCAATGCCAGGGCAGCCGCGCGCTCCAGCGGCTTTCTGAACAAGCCCTGGGCCGTCACCTGCGGGTCACCGCGGCGGATTTTAATGATCACGGGTATCATCAGCAGCACGGCCACACTGGCGGCGAACAGCAATACCCACGCGGGGACCAGGTTGATAAAGAAAAACGACACTGCGCCGCAGCTCGCTACCAGGACAACCATGGCGATCATCAGGTTGGTTGCAGCGCGCTCACCAAGCAGGTGGACAGTCGGGTGAATTCGGGCCAGCAGGTCCTGTTCAATGTTCCTCAGCTCGCCATACAAAACAATTATAATCCTTGCCGATATCACAAAAGTGAAGGGCCAGAACCAGGTGCTGTTGAACCTCGCTGCAAAAGTAAAATAACCGCACAAGAACGGCAGTCCAGCCAGCAGCAACCCATGAGAAATGAGTTCAACATAGGGCATGGTCTTCAACCGGATGGATTTGACCGAATACATCCACCCGAGCAGCAGGCAGGCCAGGCCGAACATCAACGGCTGGAGACCCAGCAGGGCAAATAAGCCGATCGAGAGCAAAACCACGCCGACCGCTGCGGCCCTGGCCAATTGCGGTGAGATCAACCCGCTGGAAACCGGGTTGCGGGCATAATTTTTTTCAGAAAAAGCGTCTTCAGGCGCATCTTCGATGTCATTGATCATAAAGGCGAAGCTCACCGCCAAAAGATTCGCCCCCAGCACGGCCAGAAGCCGCCAGCCAAAGGTGGCTTGCCCGACTGCAGCACCTAAAAACGTCGTGATCAATACAAAAAACACATGCTCATCAAAACGTGTTAATTTCGCTAAGCCAATCAGTGTACTTTTCAACGGGGTCTCCAACATGTGTGAAAATGAGTATACCATTATGTACACCCGCCCGGCAGGGAAGGACACAGCGACATCGGCAATAAGAAGCAACATGGGGTCCATCCTAATCGATTTTGCAGGTAAAATTGTTCCGGATGTGTTCATTGGAAATTTTTGGAAAGCGATGAACGTCATCTGGATGGGGTGCATCCATCCGGCAATATCATTTATCCACGAATAAAGAGTTACACAGGGAGAACGCATGAGTTTTGATCAAATCATCGACCGGAGGGATACCGAAAGCGTCAAATGGCATTATTATGATGAAGATGTACTGCCTATGTGGCTGGCAGACATGGACTTTCGCTCACCACAGCCCGTCATCGAGGCCTTGCGAAACCGTGTGGACCACGGCATTTTTGGCTACGGCTGCCCGCCTGAGGGCCTGCGTCCGGCGATACAAAATCATCTGATGGACTTTTTCAACTGGGCAGTCCAGTCCGAGCAAATTGAATTTGTGTGCGGCGTGGTGACCGGGTTCACCCACGCCATCTATAGCCTGACCGAACCCGGAGACCGCATCCTGATTCAAACACCCGTCTACCCCCCGATATTGAAGGCTCCTGAGGACGCAGGCCGGCAGTCCCTGCACAACCCGCTGAGCCGAAATTCAGATGGCAAATACGAAATCGATTTCGACGACTTCGAGCGCAAAGCTGCCTCGGGCGTCAAGCTTTTCATCCTGTGCAACCCCCATAACCCCATCGGCAGGGTTTTCACCCGGTCAGAACTCACCCAAATGGCTGAAATCTGCTTGAAGCACAACATTCTCATCTGTTCCGATGAGATCCACGCCGACCTGATCTTCTCAGGCAGCCAGCACACACCGATCGCCAGCCTTTCACCTGAGGTATCAGACCGCACCGTGACCTATTTTGCGCCATCAAAGACCTACAACATCGCAGGCCTGTCCACCTCCGTGTATGTGGCCCAAAACCCCGATTTAAAGGAAAAGCTCTGCTCAACCATGACGATGCTCCTGGGCCACCCGAACATCCTGGGACTGACCGCTGCACTGGCGGCATACCGTGATGCTCGGCCATGGCTGCAGGAGATGCTCGTTTACCTGGAAGCCAACCGGGACTATCTGGTTAATTTTGTGGCCCGTGAGCTGCCCGGTGTGGATGTCTGGCGGCCCGAAGGCACCTTCTTGGGCTGGCTCGACTGCCGCCGGTTGTCAGTCGAATCCCCCCACAGCTTTTTCCGTGACATTGCCAAAGTGGGAATGAACGATGGGCGCACCTTTGGCGCATCTGGAACGGGGTTCCTCCGTCTGAATTTTGGCTGTCCGCGCGCCCTGCTCACAGAAGGCCTGACCCGCATGAAAGTAGCCCTCGAACAGAGGAACTAAGATGAACACACAAGGTTTGAACGCCGGCAAAAGCGGAAAGGGTCGGTGCGCGCTTGCCGGCTGCTCGATGCTGCTGGTCATCACGCTGGCGGTCATCCTTATCCCGGTGGTGATTTACCTTTCATTGGTGGCGGTTGGCGCCATTCTGATCGTTGCAGACCCCATCGTCCCGGTCGATGCAGTCGTGGTCCTCTCCGGCGATTCGGGCGACCGCTTGGCCATGGCTGCAGATATGCTCCAGAGGGAATATGTCTACAACCTGGTGATCACCAATACAGACCGGCACGTGAACCACCGCTTAGCCCGCGAAGCAGAGGATTTGGGTTTTGACCGAGATCGAATCTACATCACAGATCTGACGGTCGACAGCACCTTAGATGAAGCCCAAGCTGTGCTGCAGCTGGCCCAGGACCAGGGCTGGTCGTCTTTTATGGTGGTCACAGATCCCTATCACAGCTTCAGAACCCGCTTTATATTCCGCCGGGAGCTGCGCGGCAGCGGTGTGAGCATCTCCGTCCGGCCGGTTGTAGGCCACTGGTTCCGCTCGACAACCTGGTTTTATCATCGGGAAGGCTGGCAGGTTGTGATCATGGAAATCGCCAAGCTGTTCAACTATTTGATTTTCCATGCTTAAATAAAAATCGGGCCGCCTGAGCGGCCCGATTGTATTTATGAAGATTATATCTCTTCGATTGTTGCGTTTACAGGGATCACATTCGCTGCCTGTAAACCTTTTGGACCATCTTCTATGGAGAATTCTACTTCCTGGCCCTCCTTGAGCCGTTTGTAGCCTTCCATCTGGACTGCGGAGAAGTGAACGAAGACATCGTCCTCACCATCGTCACGACCAATGAATCCGTACCCCTTGGGGGCGCTAAACCATTTGACGGTTCCAACATAACGTTCTGACATGCGTATACTCCATCTTTCTAGGATTTATTAAGGTTCTCTACCACAGCACCTACGGCTGAAGCTTGATAACTATAATCCCAACTGGTGATGATGTCAAGTTTCGTGTTTCCCCGTCCCTTCACGGTTAGCGGGCTCAGCGTTGATTCTGCAGGCACAGCAGAAGTTGTTTCAGCTTGCCTTCGGGCTCGGAAGAAGTCACCGCGAGAACCCATTGCTCGGATGCAATCTCACGATCCGCCGTCACAGGCAGCACCCGCATCCCCTCGGTCGCCTGGCTTGCCAGCAGGTAGCCAAGCGCATGCGGATGGGCATCCAGCAGATCGGCTAAATAGGGGATTGTTGAGAAAGTCTGACTGCGCGCGGCAATAGGTCCATCCTCCAGGTAAGCCCGCCTGAACAGCAATTCGATCTCATGGCCCAAAGGATAAGTGAGGGTCGTGATGGCCTGAATGCTGCCGGCCGATTCATCCCCCTTGTATTCGGGTACATCCGCCCATGCGGTGATCTCCCCGGCATAGATGGCCTGCAGGCTCTCCAAACTGAGAGCGTCCACCGGCACATCCCGCCCGGCGGCCAGCACGATGTCTTCAAGCCCTACAACGGACACAAACGGGTCGCCTGCCAGCCGCTCGCCCAGCCGCAGGACCAGGTCACTTTGTTCATTGGATAAATCTGCACGGGGTAAGACCTCGGTGTACACCCCGAAACCAGGGATGCCCTCAGCGCAAGCAGCCACATCCGTCAGCCAGTGGGCCACGGCCGGGGTGATATGCAGGTCCACCACCTCAGGCGTTGGGGTCGGTGCGGGAACTGGAGGCGCGTCAGCGCAGGCTGCCATCACCGCCAAAAGAGCCAAACCGAGCAAAATTCGAGCAAAGCGATTCATGGCTTTACTTTACCACCCACAGCACAATCGTCAGGCTGCCCAATAGCGCGCAATAAGCTGAAAAATAAGCCAGCGAATGGCTGACCAGGAACTTAAGCAGCCAGCGGATGGCGATATACCCCACCACCATGGCTGTCAGGAAACCGACCGCCATGATCGGCAGGAAAGCACCCAAATCCGGCACTTCTGTCACCATTTGATAGGCCGAAAGGCCCCCTGCGGCAAGCATGATCGGGATAGACATTAAAAATGAGAACTTGCCGGCGGCATCACGACGCAAGTGGCGCAACATCCCGCCTGAAATCGTGGCACCCGAACGTGAAACACCAGGCAGCATCGCAAGGATTTGCATCACGCCCATGGACAGGGCCGTCAGGAAGGTGATGTCCTGTTCCCCGCCGATATTCTGACTGACGTGTTCAGCCAGGAGCATCATCCCCGCCGTAACCAGCAGGGCAACCCCCGCAACCAGCGGCGAGCCGAATGCCTCCTCGACCACATCAGCAAAGAATACCCCTGCCAGCCCGGCCGGGATGGTCGCCGCGATCAGCAGCCAGCCCACGCGAGCAGCATGGGTGGCAAACGGCGTTTTCGCCAAAAGTTGCTTAAAAAAGTCAGCGATGATCAGGGCTAAATCCTTGCGGAAGTAAAAAACCACGGCAACCAGCGTGCCGATCTGCACAAGGACGTTGAATATAAAGGTTTCCTTCTCAGGCAATTGCCAGTTGAGAAAGAAGGGCAAAATCACCAGATGACCGGAGCTTGATATCGGCAGAAACTCGGTGATTCCCTGGATGATGCCTAACAGGATGGCTTGGATGATGGTCATATGTTATTCCTTGGTCAGGCCTTCAATTGGGTCAGGTATTGTCGGGCAAATGCCTGGTATTCGCCCGCAATGATCGCTGCCCGCATGCGGGCAGCGAGATTCAGCAGCGTATGAATGTTGTGAATCGAAAGCAGGGTGCCGGAGAGCATTTCTCGGCCCTGAATCAGATGGCGGATATAGGCGCGTGAATGCGTCTGACAGGTGTAACAGGTGCAGGTCGCGCTGATCGGGCGTTCATCGCGGGCGTATTGCGCATTCATCATATTCATACGCCCGTTATCGGTTATCGCGGCGTTGTGGCGCGCCAGACGGGTCGGTAAAACACAGTCAAAAATGTCAATCCCCAGCCCGACGCATTCAGCCAGGTCCTGGGGTGTGCCGACACCCATTAAATAGCGCGGTTTTCCCTGTGGCAACACAGCATTAACCACCCTGAGCATCGCATGCATTTCAGGTTTGGTTTCACCCACCGAAAGGCCCCCGATTGCGTTGCCCGGAAAGTCCAGGCTGGCGATATACCGGGCCGACTCCTCCCGCAGGTCCGGGAACACCCCGCCCTGGACAATCCCGAACAAAGCCTGGTCCTGCCTGGTTTTGGCAGCCTGGCTGCGTTCTGCCCAGCGATGGGTGCGTTCCATCGATTGTCGGTTGTAATCCCGGCCGTAGGGCTCGGCACACTCATCAAAAGCCATCACAATATCGGCGCCAAGGTTCTCCTGGATGCGGATCGACAGCTCGGGGGTGAACCGATGGGTCGAACCGTCAATGTGGCTCTTGAAAGTCACGCCATCCTCGTCAACCTGGCGCGTGTCAGAAAGCGAAAACACCTGGAACCCGCCCGAATCCGTCAGGATCGGCCCATTCCAGGCCATAAAGGTATGCAGACCGCCCATTTCCGCCACCAGGTCGTCCCCTGGCCGCAGGTAGAGGTGATAGGTATTGGCGAGGATCAGCTTGGCATCCAATTCGGTTAAATGTCGCGAGGTCAGGGACTTCACAGTTGCCTGGGTGCCCACAGGCGCGAAGATCGGGGTGGGAATTGCGCCGTGCGGGGTATGGAAAATCCCAGCCCGGGCCTCGCCGTCCTGTGCGATCAATTCAAATTCAAATGGGTTTTGTGCCATGTTTTGCCTTCTGACTGGTGATTCAATCCAAAGGTAGATTATACCAAAGGGTTGCCAATGCTCCCCACGAGCTTTGCCTTGCCGCAAGGGCTAAAGGCGGCTATACTTCAGCCCATGAAAACCATCCCCAATAATTGGTTGCTCGTTGAACTGCACTTGCACACGAATGCATCAGGAGACAGCCTGATCGAGCCTCAACAGGTCATCGACCATTGCCGCCAGGTCGGGATCGACCGGGTGGCCATCACCGACCACAACAGCATCGCTGGCGCATTGACTGCCAAAGCCCTGGCACCTGAGATGGTGATCATCGGTGAGGAGATTGAAACCACCCAGGGCGAATTGCTCGGTTATTATCTGCGCGAAGGTGTACCGGCCGGCCTGGCGCCAATGGAGGCGATCAAACGCCTGCGAGCCCAGGGTGCGGTGATCAGCGTCTCGCACCCCTTCGACCACACCCGGGGTCCCCGCTGGACTTACGACCAGCTCACCGCCATTGCCCCGCATGTGGACGCGCTTGAAATCTTCAACGCGCGCTGCTTCTCAAACAAACCCAACCGCCAGGCGGCTGAATTTGCCCGCCAGCAAGGCTTGCCCGGGACTGCCGGCTCTGACGCCCACAGTTTTAACGAAATCGGCCGCGCTGCATTGCACGTGCCGTCTTTCAACCATCCAGAAAGCTTCCTGGCTGCCCTCCAGCAGGCCCAGCCGCAAACCCGGCTTTCACCCGCATGGGTTCACCTGTCCTCCCAATGGGCAAAACTTGTGCGCGCTTTCCAAAAAAAGTAACCCGGCAATCAAATTTTCCTTTACTGAACGGCAAAAGGACCCAATATGGCGCAAAAACAGATCGTAAAATGGATTGCTTTTACAGCGGTGGCCTACTTTGGCATCGGCATCTTGTGTTACATCACAGGCTATCTTGAGAATTGGGCCGCAGGAAAACAGATCGTTTTCTCGCCCATCGTGGGGCTGCCGCTCACGGTCATTGGGTGGCCGCAAATGGTGATTGCAGACCTGGCGCACTATCAAACACTGGGCGTGCGCTGGCCGGCGCTGATTGCCGTGCTCGCCCTGGCTGTTCTGGTCACCATCGCCTTCAAACGGATGGCGAGGCCATAATAACCGCAAAGCAAGGGTGCGGCCAGCGCAGGCTCCAGGAAGGTTCTATCTCTGGATTATGGTGTGTGCTGATCTCCCCCGTAAGCCGCTGACTTTCAAATCCCCCGCCTGTGTGCTGGTTAAGCCTTGGGGTGAGGGATCTCAGACTGTATGAGCAGCCCGCCTTCAGCCCTGTTCTGGATGCGCAGCCGGCCGCCCAGCAACTGAACCCGTTCATCAATCCCCACAAGGCCATAATGGCCGCTTTTTGAATAAGATGTCAGGTCAAGATCATCAAGCAGGCCTTCGCCATTGTCGCCGATGGTGATCATCAATGCCCGTGGCGACGTCCGCTCGAGGTTGATATAGGCCGTCGTTGCCGAAGAGTGTTTATGGATGTTGTTCAACCCCTCCTGAACGATCCGATAAATAGAGAGCTCAATGGGTTCTGGAAGGCGCCCTATTTCAGGGTCTAAACTTAACTGGATCTCGATTCCGAAGCGGTTTGACCAATCCTGGGCATAGGATTGAATGGCTGCATTCAGGCCCAAGCTGTCGATGGTGGGCGGCCGCAAATTCCGGCAGATCACCCGGAGTTCGTCAACCATCCGGCGGATATTCTCCTGGATTTGGGTTACGTCTTCATGCAAGCTTTCCGATGAAGGGTCCAGCCCATCCAGCGCGTCAAGCTGGTAATTGGTGCTCAGCAGGTCCTGGATGATCTGGTCGTGAATTTCGCGTGCCAGCGCTTTACGCTCCTCCTCAGAATCGGCAATGAAGCGACGCTGGGCGTTTTGAAGGGTCTGGTTGGTGCTGTCGAGGGTGGTGATCTGCTCAGTCAGGTGGTTGACGAGCTGGTTATAGAGCGACTCCTGGTTGATCAGCTCATGATCGACCAGCATCTGGCTTCGATGGAGCTTTTCAGCGCTCTTTTGGGCTTCGTAATAGTTATCCAACGCCCAGATGATTGGCAAAAGCTGCTGGTAATTGGTCGTGCCGACCAGCGATGCGATGATCTCTTCCCGGTCGGCCTCTTCCGAGTTAAATTCCGCAGCACAAAAGCCCTCCCTCATCACAATGATCCGGTCGGTCACATCGAGTAAATGGTCCAGGTTATTGCTGAAAAATAAAATCGACTTGCCTTCCTTTTGCCACTGCGAGATCAGGTTCAGGACAATTTTTTGGTAGGGGTAGCTTAACACTTCCATGGGCTCATCTATAATGATCAGCTTGGGTGAACCCGTCATCACCTGGGCAATCGCGATCATCTGACGATACTCCATGCTCAGGTTATAGACTTCATCGCGCAGGCTGTCATACTCCACGCCGAGTTCAGCCAATATTTCTGCGGTTTTGCGGTCCATCTGGTACTGGTCGGGGATTTTCAGCAGCCTGCCAAGGATTGGCAGGGGAATTTCGTTGCCAAGGAACACATTGCTGGTGATATCCAGGTTTTCTGCCAGCCGGGGTGTTTGGTGGATCACCTCGATACCCAGCGAGCGCACATTGACTTGTGCATGCAGGGGCATGCCATTAAAGTAGATGTTGCCCTCATCCGGTGTGTAAATGCCCGCCAGGATCTTCGCCAGGGTCGATTTCCCCGACCCGCTCTGCCCTGTGATGCCAACTACATCCCCAGGGTAAAGCCGCAGGCTGATATTGCGCAACGCGGATAGAGTCCCAAAACGTTTGGTCAATTTTTCAACATACAGCAGAGGCCTGGTATTTGTTTTCACGGGTTACACACTGTGAATCGAGTCCTCGAGAATTTGCCTGATGGTCTCTTTATCGAGGTTTTTCTTATCTAAAAAGACGGTAGCGCCAGCAGCCATGCCCTGGCGATGGAATTCCTTATCGGGGTATGCGCTGATCAGGATGACACGCGCTTTAGGCACCTGACGCTTGAGATGTTTCACAAACGCGATGCCATTTTCCTCCCCAAGGATCACATCCACGAAGAATAGCTCAAAGGCTGTCAACTCGGCCGCCGAAATGGCTTCCTGAACCGAACCGGCTTCCTGAACTTTAAGGTGAGGGAACAGATGCGTAATTGTGCGGTGCAGCTGGTAGCGGAACCTGGGGTTATCATCGACAAGCAACACATCACTCACTTTTGAGGTGGTGACTTCCCGCTGAGGAGACACCCTCATCGTCATGCCGTCCTGAGCCAGAATTTGCGGATGCTGGTTGAGGTAATTCACGGTTTCAAGCCGGCTTTGCACGTTCAAAGTGCGGTAGATCCGGGTGAGGTGATTCTCGATGGTTTTGGTGCTCAAACCGAGTTCGAGCGCGATCTTCTGATTGTGCCAGCCCTTATACAGTAGTGCGAGAATGTCCCTCTGGCGCGGGGTCAGGCTGGGCAGGCCGCCATTGATGCGTGGGCTGCTGACGAGCTTCTCGATCAACGGGCTGGAAATCCACCGCTCGCCCGCGATGATCCGCTCAATGGCCAGGCTCAGGTCTTGCAGCGGCTGATCTTTGAGATGGTACCCATTGACGCCAGCGCCCAATAAACCCTGAACATAAACATCATCATCGTATGCGCTGATGACCAGAATCTTCATATCCGGAAAAGCCAACCGGATATGACGAATGGCTGATATCGGCTCAAACTCGGGCATGGTCACATCGATCAGCAGGATGTCGGGGGAGAGCGCTTCCAGGGCAGCCATCAGGGTTGGGCCGTCTTCAGCCTCACCCACCACGATCACAGATTCGGTCTTCTCGATCGCATTGCGTATCCCCGAACGGACTACGGCATGATCGTCAGCCAAAAGTACCCTGTGCTTGTTCATAGCTTCATTATAACATCGGGCATCCCCTCAAAACGATGCGAACGGGAAGAGATGCCATCGGCGAATAGGGGATTCTCCCTAATTGGATTAGGGGATTTCCTTATTATGGCAAATATCCAAATATGTTAACATTAATAATGGTTGTTAACCATCCTTTAAAAAAGAAGGATAATGATTGGACATCCAAGGAGGTCTATGAGAGTTGTTTTCGATTACAGAACCAACCCAGATTCTATTTCAAGGAGAAAAAATGAAGAAAAAGTTTTTTGTTTTATTTAGTGTTCTGATGATCCTCTCGCTGGTGCTGGCAGCATGTGCCCCCAGGGAAGAGGCTGTCACAGAAGAGCCTGTAGTTGAAGAGCCAGCACCACCTGCAGAAGAATTGGCAGTAGGCATCGTGCTCCCCACCAGGGACGAACCCCGCTGGATCCAGGACCAGACCCGTTTCCAGGCAGCGCTTGACTCTGCCGGTTACAGTGTTGAAATCCTCTTCAGCCAGGCCGACCCCTCCATCGAGAAGGCCAACGTTGAAGCGCTGATCACCAAGGGCGTCAAGGTCATCATCCTGACCCCCCACGACAGTGCTGCTGCTGCCGCGACCGCTGAGGCCGCCCGTGCCGCAGGCGTGACCATCATCTCCTACGACCGATTGATCACGGGCACCGACGCCGTTGACTACTACGTCACCTTCGACAGCGTCGCTGTTGGCGAAGCCCAGGCACAATACCTCGTCGATAAGGCCGAGGGTCAGGGTAACCCCCTCTACCTGTATGCCGGCGCTGCCACCGACAACAACGCCTTCCTGTTCTTCGAAGGCGCCTGGAACGTGCTCCAGCCCAAGATCGCCGATGGCACCTTCTACATCGTCAACTCCAGCCAGGCGATTGCCCTCCAGGACAATCCCACCCTGACCCGTGATGAAATGGGCGGCATTATCGCTCAAATCACCACCAACTGGGACTTCAACGATGCCAAGAGCCTGGCCGAGGCCAACCTCACCGCTGCACCCGCTGCAGACAAAGGTGATGTCTACATCCTCGCCCCCAATGACGGCACCGCCCGCGCCATCGCTGACGCTTTCGCAGCCGATACCGATGTCACCAGCTATGTCGTCACCGGACAGGATGCCGAAATCGCTTCCGTCCAGTACATCATCGACGGCAAGCAGTCCATGACCGTGCTGAAGGACGTCCGCATGCTCGTGGATGATGCCATTGCGATGGCCATCTCCGTCGTCACCGGCGCTGCGGTTGAGACCACCGGCGAGTACGACAACGGCGTGACCATGGTCCCCGCCAAACAGTCCGAGGTCATCACCGTCGACCAGTCCAATGTTGTGGAAGCCCTGATCGATTCCGGTTACTACGACGCCAGTGAGTTCACTGGTCTGGATTAACCTCAAGATCGCATAAAAATCTAGTAGAATAGTGATGGCTGTAACAGCCATCACTATTCTCACCAGGTTAAGTGCTTTAAGAATTCCTTGGAGAAAATATGAGTGTTCCCTTACTGGAAATGAAGAACATCACTAAGCAATTCCCGGGTGTAAAAGCGCTTGATGATGTCAGCTTCAAAGTAAATCGTGCACAAATCCATTGTCTTGTTGGAGAAAATGGTGCAGGCAAGTCAACATTAATGAAGGTGTTGAGTGGCGTGCACCCTTATGGCTCATATGAGGGTGAAATTTACATCGGAGGTGATCTGCAAACTTACCGCAACACCTACGACAGCGAAAAAGCAGGGATCGCGGTGATCTACCAGGAGCTTGCCCTGGTCCCTGAAATGATGGTGTACGAAAACATCTTCTTAGGCCACGAAATCCGCAAAGGGATCAACGTCGATGTCAACGAGACCATCAAGCAAACTGTAGCTTTATTGAAAAAGGTCCGCCTGGATGTAAACCCCTCCATGAAGGTCAAACACCTGGGAATCGGCAAACAGCAACTGGTTGAAATTGCCAAAGCCCTCAGCCGAGACGCCAGGCTGCTTGTGTTGGATGAGCCCACCTCAGCCCTCAATGAATCCGACAGCGAGAACCTGTTCCTCATCCTGCGAGAGCTGAAAAAGGAAGGGGTGACCTCCATCCTGATCACCCACAAACTCCAGGAAGTGCTCGATATCGCTGACAAGGTCACCATCCTGCGGGATGGGCAGAGCGTCATCACCCTGGACAACAATAATGGCGAAGTCAATGAAGATGTCCTGATCAAGCACATGGTCGGCCGGTCGATCGAGAACATATATCCCGACCGGGAGAAAAAATCCAAAGACGAGATCATCTTCGAAGTCAGGCATTGGAACGCCTACGACCCCCGGCTTGAGCGCCAGATCCTGAAGGATGTGAACATAAAGCTCAAAAAGGGAGAGATCCTCGGCGTCACAGGTCTGATGGGCGCGGGCCGTACGGAATTGGCACGCAGCATTTTCGGCAATACCGATGGCTACCAGCTTGAAGGCGAACTGGTGCTGAATGGCGAACCGGTTTCCTTTTCATCGCCTCATAAAGCGATCAAAGCCGGCCTGGCATACGTCACGGAAGACCGCAAAGGAGACGGGTTGATCCTGATCCAGGACATCAAGGGGAATATCACCATCGCCAACCTGGAAAAAGTATTAACCCGCGGCCTGATCATCGACGCCAATGCCGAGATCAGGGACGCACGCGAATTCAGGAAATCACTCGACATCCGCACCCCAAGCATCAACCAGCTCGTTATGTACCTCAGCGGCGGCAATCAACAAAAGGTCTCCCTGGCCAAATGGCTGTACGTTGAGCCGGATATTATGATACTGGATGAACCCACACGCGGCATTGATGTGGGGGCTAAATTTGAAATTTTTACAATAATGAACCAAATGGTCGATCAAGGCATGAGCATCATCATGATCTCGTCCGAAATGCCAGAAATCTTGGGCATGACGGATCGGATTTATGTCATCTCCGAGGGCAGAGTCACCGGAGAGGTTATGACTCAAGATGCTGACCAGGAAACCATCATGCGATATGCAACTATGTGAGGATGAGATAATGACATTTCTACAAGAACTAACGCAAAACTTGAAACGGAATATCCGCGATTACGGCATGTACATTGCCCTGTTTGTCATCTTTTTGATTTTCTCGGTGGCTACAGATGGGATGTTCATATCATCCCGCAATATCAGCAACCTGTTCAACCAGATGGGCTACATTGCTGTCCTGGCCATCGGGATGACCCTCGTCATCGTGATCCGCCACATTGACCTGTCTGTCGGTTTCCTGGCTGGTTTCCTGGGCGCAGTTGCAGCGATTGCCTTAACCCAATGGAACCTCCCTGTGTGGGCTGTCATCCCGCTGGTGATGGTCTTTGGTGTCGGCGCCGGGTTGATCACAGCCTTGATGGTAGCGAAATTCGGCATCCCGGCCTTTGTGGCCACTCTGGCAGGGTGGCTCATCTATCGGGGTGCCCTGCTCCAGGTGACCCTGAAGACCGGCACGATCATCATTCCCAACCCCGCCTTCAACGCGATCGGCAACGGGTATATCCCCGATCTGCCGCTGCCAAATTTTCTCCCCAGCCTGCATAAGGTCACCTTGTTGATCGGCGTTGTGGCAGCAATCTTGATGGTGGTCTCCTCGATCAGCAGCAGGCGCAAAAAGATCGAATACGATTTTGAGGTCTCCTCGAAAAACATGTTCATCATCTCGCTGGTTTTCATGGTCATCCTGATCGGGATAATCACCTACATCCTCGCAGGTTACAACGGCCTCTCGTGGACAGCTGTGATCGTGTTGGGCGTGACCCTCATCTACCACTTCCTGACCACCCAAACCTTCCTCGGCAGGCATATTTACGCCGTGGGCGGCAACCCGGAAGCGGCCGAACTGAGCGGCATCAGCGTGAGCAAGATCACCTATATCGTGTTTGGCTCCATGGGTATGCTCTCGGCGCTCTCCGGTATGCTGTACGCCTCGCGTTTGCAGTCGGCCACAACCACAGCCGGCACCCTGTTTGAGTTAGATGCCATTGCAGCGGCCTATGTCGGCGGTGTCTCATCCGCAGGCGGTGTCGGCAAGGTGACCGGCTCGCTGATCGGCGCCATCGTGATGGTCTCCCTGACCAACGGCATGAACTTGATGGGCATCGATATTTCCACCCAGTATATCGTGCGCGGCGCCGTACTGGTGGCCGCTGTGGTCTTCGACGTGGCCACACGCAAGCGCGGCATCTGATGCCAAAGTGCTAATCCAAAACATCAACGCCGCTTCCCGGCTTACAGGAAGCGGCTTTTTTTTGTGACCGTCTGAGCAGCCCGCCGTTATCCCTTCACTAAAATAAACGCACACAGCGCTTTTTCGAATCAACCCCGTCGCCTTGACCGGCTTCACTTAAACTACAGCGATTGGGCGGATCACAATATCTTGCTCAGGAATGCCTGCGTGCGTGCCTGTGTCGGACTGCTGAACAGCACTTCTGGGACAGCCTCCTCCACAATCACCCCCTCATCCATCAGCACCGCCCGGTCAGCGGCCGCGCGGGCAAAGCCCATCTCGTGGGAGACCACCACCATCGTCATACCCTCTTTGGCCAGCTGCAGCATCACATCCAACACTTCCTGGATCATTTCGGGGTCCAGCGCGCTGGTGGGCTCATCGAACAGCATGATTTTCGGGTTCATCGCCAACGCACGGGCGATAGCCACGCGCTGCTGCTGGCCGCCAGAAAGCTGCCCGGGGAAATCTTGGGCTTTCTCGGGTATGCCAACCTTCTCGAGCAAATTCTGGGCAATCGCCATGGCTTCCTCTTTAGAGCGCTTTCGGACCACTTTTTGCGCGATCATGACATTTTCCAACACCGTCAAATGCGGGAACAGGTTGAAGGATTGGAACACCATACCGACTTCCGTCCGGATAGCGTTGATGTTCTCAGCCGTCGTCAGGGGGATGTCGTCCACAACGATCCTGCCCGAATCATATTCCTCCAGCCGGTTGATGCAGCGCAGCAGGGTGGATTTGCCAGAGCCCGAAGGCCCGATGATCACCACCACTTCGCCGGGGAAGATATCGAGGTCAACCCCGTTCAGCGCAGGGGTCAGCCCAAAATGTTTATGCAAATTCTCAATGTGAATGATCGGTTCGTTTGCCATTCTAGCGTTCCTCCGTCTGCGTTTTCCGTTCCATCCAGGCCACGATCCGGCCGGAGATCAGGGTCATCACCAGGTAGAGCAGCGCGATCATGATCCAGGTCTCAACCGGGATGAAGTTCGCCGCCATAAATTCACGCCCACGCCGGGTCATATCCGCCACAGCCACCACGCTGACCAGGGAGGAATCCTTCAGCAGCGAGATGAATTCGTTGCCCACCGGCGGCAGGATCACTCTGACCGCCTGGGGAAGGATGATATGGCGCATAGCCTGGCCGTGGGTCATCCCCAGGCTGCGCGCCGCTTCATTCTGGCCTTTGGGTATGCTTTGGATACCCGCCCGGTAGATTTCGCTCATGTAGGCGGCGTAACAAAAAGTCAGCCCGAGGATCGCCATAGCAAAGGGGTCCGCCAGGTAACGCTCAAAAGGCTGATAGCTGAGCATCCTGCCGACAGCCTGGATCAACGAAGGAAAGGCAAAATACCAGAACAACAACTGGACCAGGAGGGGAATCCCCCGGGCAATCTCCACATAGATTGTGGTCAATGAGCGGATTACACCGCTATTTGAAAGGCGCCCGAGCGCAGCGATCAGCCCCATCACCAGGGTCAGCACGAAGGCGGTCAGGGTGACGCCGACCGTGACCACAACGCCGTCGCTTACAAAGCGGATGATGCGCCAGTAGGGGTCGGGCATCCGCAGCGCCAGCAGCAAAACGATCCCAACAACGGCAACCACCAACCACCACCAGGTATCGATGCGGTGATTGGCAACCTCGTACCCGGGGACTCGGTCTAACTCTTTTCGAATTCGCATAAACAAAAATCCTCTCTGCCCTCGCCCGGGCCGAAACCCGGGCGAGGGATTTTGTTAAACCAGGGGAAACGCTTAATCTGCGTCGCCGTACCAGGTAATCACCAGCTGATCGATAAAGCCGTCTGCCTGGAGTTCAGCCAGTGCGGCGTTGACCTGTTCGATCAGGGTGTCATTGCCTTTGCAAAACGCGATCCCGTAGCTTTCATCGGTGAAGACCTCACCCACAACTTTAAGTCGGGCAGCATTCTGGTTGACAAAGGCCACAGCAGTGGGGTAATCGGCAATCACCGCATCGATTTGCCCGTTGGCCAAATCAAGAAAAGCCAGCTCGTAGGTATCATAGACCTTAACCGTGGACTCAGCGATTGCTTCTGCCTCCATGGCGCCGGTCGTGCCGATTTGCGCGCCAATCGTCGCCCCAACCAGGTCGTCTGGACCGCCAACAACCTCATTGTTAATCCCGACCACCACAATCTGTCCGGCGTTGATGTAGGGGTCAGAAAAGCTGAAAGCCTCTGCCCGTTCCGCCGTGATCGTCATGGCAGAGATGGCCATGTCGTACTGGCAATCCGCCATACCCGCCAGCAGCGGGTCCCAGGACACATTCTGGTAAATGATCTCGAGCCCTGCCTGTTCGGCAATGGCGTCCATCAGGTCAATATCAAACCCAATAATGTCCTTGGTGGCTTCGTCAATATACTCAAAGGGCGGGAAGGTCGCATCGGTTGCCACAACCAGGGTGTTTTCATCCGCCTGTGAACAGGCCGCCAAAAGGCCCAAAACAACAAGTGCCGTCAGTAAAACCATCATTTTTTGTCTCATTTTTTTCTCCTTGTTTAATCAAATTAAATCATCATTTGCTAAGTGTCAATCAAAAATCGCGTGATGCGCCTCCTTTGGAAAACAAAAAAGGCCTTCCTGATGGGAAGGCCTTTGGTTCGCGTTATGGATTAGTTCAATTAAACGCCAAGCGCCGCTCCACCAGGAGTGGTTCGGAATTTGGGCTTTCGCTTGGATTGAACGGGTACAGATATCATATTAGGCGCAATTGTAGCAAATTAATCCAGGCTTGTCCACAAAAAAAGGTTAACAGATCGTAAAGATAAGTTAACCTGGGCGCTGCTTACATCTATAGGCAGCTTTGTGTCCCGTGTTTGACAGCCTGGCAACCCTTCAGGGGACAAGGGAGAAGGCCAGCTGTCCACACCGACCATATCACCTGTGGAATTTCTTAATTAAACTTGAATTTTCCCTGATTATGTCATGTAATCCCTTTGTTTACTGCTTTCAGGACGTGTTATTCCTGTGGCGGTGGGGAAAATATTGGGATAAAATTTTTTGATGAACAAAAACCCTTCCCAAAGATTATCTATATTCTGCGGTTCAATGGTATATTAGAAAAATAGATTTTTTGTCGATTGTGTCAAATACTGATGCAATCGCAGGTCAGCAATAATCTTGCGAATACCTGTTAAGCAGGATTAACCTACAAGTTCCACAATATTTCGCATAATACCAGGATCACGCACGTTATGCATCATGCCAACGCTGCCCCGCTAATTGAATTGGTCAAACACTACCTCAAACAAGGCGATCACGCCCGGGCGGTACATGCTGCCCGGCACCTGGCGGAAAGGTACCCCGAAGTCCTCGAAGGCTGGCTGTTTTTAGGCGCGCTGACCCCCCCGGAGGAGCGCCTGGCATATCTCTCCCAGGCAAACGAGATCGCGTCGGAAGATCCCCGCGTGATCAAAGCCCTGGCCTGGGCACAGGAGCAAGGCAGAGCTGCCTCAATTGGTCCTGGGAAAACTGCGCCGGTACACAAAAACAATGAATGGTCACCGGAGTGGATCGGACAAGGCGAGGACCGGTCAAAAGCCCTCCCACCCAAGTCCCGCCCGTGGTTGGCGCGCCTCTCCCAAAACGGGTTCGTGCGCGGCTTCGTGCACATGGGAAAAAAGGCTCTACTGATCGCCCTGACCATCTTCCTCGGCGTTTTTGTGACCATCAACATCATGAACCGTCCCGTGAGAACAGGTCATGCCGTAGAACCCCCGCAACTCGATGTGCTGATGGAGAGCTACGTTCAGCGTGCCTCTAACCAATTCTCCTGGGAAAATCAGGACACTGCACTTGAAGAGTATGAAGCATACCGAGCAGAATTAATCAGGAAATCCGGCATCGAACTGCCAAGATTCCAGCGCCACCTCAGGTGGACCGTCAATGCCCTCACCTTTGATTGGGGGCGCATCCGGGTGGGTGAATACAGTCCTTTTGGGGGGTTCCTCCGGTCGCAACAGGCTATGAACCTGAACGAAATTTTGCTGGAATATTTACCCAACACGCTGCTCTTGGTGGGTACGGCCTACCTGCTTGTGTTCCTGTTCGGTCTTCCTCTGGCGTTGAGCATGTCGCGCAATTATGGCAAATGGTACGACAAAACCTTCTCATTCTTTGCGGCCATCTCCTCAATACCCAGCTGGGTGTACGGCATCATCCTGATCGCGATCTTTGCCCTTGAGCTGCGCCTGCTCCCCACCGGCCGGATGGTGGACAACCTCCCACCCGAAACGACCTGGGGCTATGTTCTGGTTGTTGCCAGGCATATGATCTTGCCGGTCACCGCCATCTTTCTGAGCGTCTTCTTCAATTTGGTGTATTCCTGGCGCACATTTTTCATTACATTTTCAACTGAAGATTATGTTGAACTGGGCAAAGCCACCGGGCTTTCTAACCGCAAGCTGCAAAAGGACTACATCCTTAAGCCCTCTCTGCCGTATGTGATCACCAGTTTTTCATTGATGTTTGTGACGTTTTGGCAAACGACCCTGGCGCTTGAGGTCGTATTCAATTGGCCAGGCCTGGGATGGCTGTATGTCGTCAGGGGCTTGCCCAACCTGTGGGGCGAATCCATCTACCCGGGTGACCTGGTCATTTCCATCTCGCTGGTGGTGATGTTCGCCTACTTGATGGGCGCAATTGTCTGGCTCCTGGACCTGGTATATGTGATCGTCGACCCGCGTATCCGGCTGGCCAAAGGCAGCGAAAACCTGCGACTCAAAAAGCGCACTGGCAACCCGCTGCAGGCAATCAAAGGCCTGTTTAAAAAGAAGAAGGATCGAGCAGCGACCTTCAAACCCGCCAGCCAGGCGAATAACTGGAACCACTACGCGCCAGCTGAACAAGCCAAGGGCTCAATACCGCCTGCAGCCAAATTTCGCTTCTGGAAATGGCTTAAACGAGCCGCGGCAGAGGTGGGCAGGTACCCATCCGCCATCATTGGTTTCACGATTATCGGAATTTTGGTCATCGGCTCGTTATATGCCGTAATCTTTCTGCCCTATGAAAAGATAGGTGATGACTGGTCGCGTTCGGCCTTTGTAGGGCAACCTCAAACACCCAAACTGGCCCGTCCAGCCTGGGTCAACCTGTTTATCAGGGGCAAGTACCTTTCAACCCTCAAGCTCAACAGCGCCGAAGGGGATGCCGAACGCGAATTTGCCCCAATAAATGGCGACACCAACGAAATTGTCCTGACCTTTAGCTTTGATTACGATTACGCAGCCTTTCCCAGCGAAATATACCTGTATCTGTCAAGTAATTTTGAGTCCAAACGCGGCTTTGCAGGCATCTTTTGGCGCACGCCGGATGGGCGTGAACTGGAGTTAAGAACCACCGAAGTTGCAAATTTGACCTATTACGATTTCGAGAGCGGCATCCAGTACAGGCGCTGGGTCAACGAGAACCCCAATTTTGCCGCCTGGTTTAATCCGGATGACCTCACCCAAAACGCGCCTCACTACCTTCTGTTTGCGGACCCAAGCCAGCCTATTCCGCAGGTTCTTCAGGGGACCTATGAAGTCGTGATTGATGGATTCACTTTTGAAGAAGGCAGCGATATCGAGGCTGAGCTGGTTATGCTCGGCCAGGTCTACGGTGCTGCCGGTACTGACTTCTACCGGCGAGACCTGACCGTGCCGCTGCTGTGGGGCATGCCGTTTGCCCTCCTGATCGGGTTGGGCGGGGCGTTGTTCACCACAATCATCTCGATGGCGCTGGCCGCCACCGGCGTGTGGTTCAGCGGCTGGGTCGATAACCTCGTCCAGCGCCTGATCGACGTCAACCTGGTTCTGCCGATCCTTGCCATCGCCGTGATGGCCTATGCCTTTTTGGGCATCAGCGTGTGGACGATCCTGATTGTGTACGTGTTCTTGAACGCCTTCGGTACGCCCACCAAGAACTTCCGGGCTGCCTTTTTGCAGATCAAAGACGCGCCCTACATCGAAGCCGCCAAATCTTATGGCGCCAGCAGCGCCCGCATCATTTTGAAGTACATGGTCCCCCGGTTGATTCCAGTGCTGGTGCCCCAGCTGGTGATCTTGATCCCGGCTTTTGTGTTCCTTGAAGCGACCTTGGGGTTCTTCAATATCCGCATGCTCTACCCCACCTGGGGCACGGTGATTTACCAGGCAGCCATGCGGGGCGGTATTTTTGGCTCGCGTTTCTGGATGCTGCAGCCCATTGGACTCCTCCTGATGACGGGGCTGGGCTTCTCGCTGTTCGGTTTCGCCCTGGAACGCATCCTCAACCCGCGTTTAAGCGACGACTGAGCCCGGTTAAATACGAGCAGACGCCACGGGTGTGGCGTCTGTTGCTTTATATTGCGTGCGAATCCGCCTGATGCGACTAGTGCACTTTGGGAGATGCCTTCAATTATCCCGCGGTATAGCCGCCGTCCACCAGGTAGTATCCGCCCGTCATGAAGGAAGCCTGGTCTGAGCACAGGAAGGTCACCAAGTCTGCAACCTCTTGCGGCTCGCCCAGACGGCCCATGGCATGCAGGGCCATCAGACCTTCAATTTCGTCATCGTCAAAGCCCTCAAGCACCATGGGCGTTTTGATGAAGGCAGGGCCGACCGAGTTAACTCGGATGCCCTCCTGTGCGTACTCCAGGGCGGCAGTTTTGGTGAGCCCAACCACGCCATGCTTCGATGCCGTGTAGGCTGAAGTCTGCTCGAAGGCGTCCGTCCCCAAAATGGAAGAGATGTTGACGATCGCGCCCTTGCCCTGCTCGAGCATCTGCGGTATTTCGTAACGCATGCAGTAGAACACGCCGTTCAGATTGATGTCGATCACCAATTCCCAATCATCAATTTCATACTCGCCTGTGACTGCCTGTGCGCCGCCGATGCCGGCATTGTTGACCGCGCAATCCAGCCGGCCAAAGGCTTCGACGGTGTCAGCCACCATCCTTTTGACATCGTCAGGGTCTGAAACGTCTACACGCAAGAAGATGGCCTCTCCGCCCTCTGCCTTGATGTGCTCAACAACGGATTTGCCGTTTTCTTCATCAATGTCTGCGACCACTACCTGTGCGCCTTTTTGAGAAAAAGATACAGCGATGGCTTCGCCAATGCCGCCAGCGGCGCCGGTAACGAGGGCAACTTTTCCGTTAAATTCATTTTTATTCATTGTTTACTCCTTAATATATTAACCCGCTCGAATTTATCAGTGTAAAGTTACCAGACCGCAAACTGCCGAATAATTGGCTTCAGTTTGAATTTCGTAGAAAAAAAGTCGTTTTCCGATAGTGTTAGGTTGGGGTCGATACTTTCAGTTCGCACAACAAGCCATCCCCCGCAGTCTTCCACCGCAGGTTGCGTTAATTGCTGAAAAATTAACCTTGTTTCCCCCAAACAGTGGCCTCACAAGCAGTCTTCCCAGAGATGAACGATCACCCTGACACAACTCAGGGCTGCAAAAATTTGCAGCCCTGAGTACCAGACCTCCCCTGTGCGGGTTTACCGCACGATCATAGGCAGGAAGATTGTATATCCCGAACTTAGGAAATTGGCCGTGATGACCTTATCGGTATCCATGGTGATAGACCAGGTGCCATCTTCGTTATCGATCAGCTCACCTGAATCAAGGCCTGTCCAACCATCAAAAACTGCGTTGGCACCTGCAATGGGCGTCAGAACAACAACTGTGTCAAAATCAAAGGTTGATTCGTTAGGAAATTTGCTAACCGTTCCCGCCCCAACGATCTCGATGGTCAGGGCAGGTTCATTGATGTACACAAATACATCCCTTGTTTCATTCCCATCATCAACGACCAGTTGCGCGTCCTCCGACCAAAAAGTCACAAACCGGCCGTCAGCGGAGATATCTGGTGCACCAGCATTCTCGTCATCAGGGATCCCATCCAACCCCCGGGTAACTAATTTCGTCATCCCGGTGTGGAGATCGTGCACATAGATGTCGTTGAACCAGGTCTCGTTTTCGTAAATCCAGCCTGTAAAGGCAACATAACGTCCGTCACCAGAAATTGAAGGACTTTCAGTTTCAATTTCATTTGGGGAAACCATTACAGTGACCTCTGTCAGCCGGTCGTACACAAAAATATGCTCATAATTGTAGTGATAGGCAACAAAGCGTCCATCCGCTGAAATAGAAGGCTGACCAACGCCGGCCTCTGCAAAACCCTCCGGAAGGGGAATCAATGCCGTCTCAGGGTTGGCGATATCGGTTATATCTCTCACGTAAATCCGGTAATCCCCGGATGTTGGACCGCTGACCAGGTTCGTCGCCCGTGAGGCAAAGGCTACAAAATTTCCATCATCGGAGATCGCAGGCGCCATAGAAAAATCATCTCCGGGATCACTGCTGTTATAGGCTTCAGAGATCAAATGGGTTGTCCCTGTTCCACAATCGTAAAGATAGACATCCCGGACCTCATCGCTCGTATCTTCATAAATGAATTCAAAAGCCACCCGGCACCCATTACCAGAAATAGATGGCTCGTCAAAAGCCGGTGAGCTGTCTTCAATCGGCGGGATGACGGTCAGATTCTCCGGATCTGCACCTAATTCCTTTACCAAGAGTGCAACAACACGGGGTTTTTCTTCCTGTTGGTGGAAATACGTAACAGCGACATACTTCCCGTCAGCAGAGATATCAGGCGAATCGAAACCTATGCTGTAGTCGTTAGTGGAAAATTGATGGGTCTCATCCTCCAGCCGATCGTGAATGTAGACTCCTCTGTTGGTATAAAAACTGTCACGTACATAGAAAACAACAAAGCGGCCATCTTCTGATATGGCAGGATCCGTTGAATCCCAGGCTTCCTCACCAAGGCCGCTTTTGCCACCAAACAGTGAGACCCGCTCGATATACCTGGCAATTTCCAAAACGATATTGGTATGCGCCAGGCTTGTGCCTGAAATAACGATCGGATCCGGTTCACCCGACCCCGGTTCACCGGGATCTGGCGGGCCGCCACCCGTTGCGTTTTCATCCAGGAAGGCATACAGGTAATACGTTCCGTTAGGCAGGCTGTCAAACTGGTAGGGATCACCACAGGTAATGTGGACCGTATCTATGGGTAAAGGATTTGACCCCCACGCATCAAACAGGCTCACTAAAACCTCATCGGTTGATCCTCTGATCAAACCTAAACAGGCGACCGTGCCGCTGATCGTTCCGCCTGTCCGATTAGCCCCTGGCGTGGCAGCCATCCCAGCCTGGGTCAGTCCGGCAATCGCGCCGATCAGGCCCAAACACATCCCCAAAATCAGTACAATCTGTAAACCTTTCGCTGCTTTGTTAATCATTGAAACATCCTCCTTGAGGTTTGGTGATTCGAATACGGATTAAAGCATTCCATAATGTGGTTTTTTTTCTGATGTCGATTCTCGGTCCGACGGCTCATGTAAGCAGACTGTTGTGAGGAGCTTTTCCAATTCCTGCCCCCCCGAAAATGGGTGCCGCTCGTGATTGGCCAGGTCTTCCACCTCGCCGCGCAGCTCAGGCGTGTCGTTGGTTAAATACTCGGCCCAGATGCGCAGAACAAAAATGTTCGTTTGTCTTTCCAGTTGAGGGTTCATGGAGTACCGATGCCAGGATCCTTTGATAAGAATGATTATCAAGAGCTTAGCATGGTCACCTTACAATTTTCTTACAAAATTTTAAGCTTTCGGGCTTTCCACCCTGCATACCAAATCAATATTCCCCCTAAACCAGCAGCCAGGAACGGCAGGATTAGCGCTGTTTGCAGCCCTATCCGGTCAGACAGCAGCCCGACCAGCCCGGTCGCCGGCGCTGCGCCGATCATCTGGCTCACCAAACCAAATAAGGCCTGGGTCGTCGCCAGGCGTTCAGGAGGAACACTTTCCTGAACCAAGACCAGCATCGGGCTGACGGGCACAGTAAAGCAAAAAGATGCCAGAAAGAGCAAGACCATGGTCGCGGTCAGGTCGGAAAGCAAAAGGCCTGCCAGGCCAAGAATCATGGCCAGGGTTAAGCCGCTGAAAGCTATCCAATAGCGCGCCGCCGTATTTTTTGCGCCCAGCCGATCGCTCAGCCGCCCGCCCAGGAGCGTCCCACACAGGGTGGCCGGGATGATCAATCCCCCGGTGATCAGCCCGGCGTCTGTCAGGCTGAGGACGTAATAGCGCGTCAGGTAGCTGGGCAGCCAGGAGACCAGCGCAGTCGATGCGAACATCCCCAGCGAGCTGCTCAAGAAGATCACAAGCAGCCCGCGGCCTTGCAGCCATGAAAAGTCGCGCAACCCCCCAAGAGGAGCGACCTTCTCCTGCCTTCCGCTGGTTTTTGGAAGGCGCAAAAAGCCTACCGCCAGCAGCAGTGCTAGCGCGCCCGGCAGGGTCAGCGCCAGGCGCCAGCCAAAGCGCTCGCCGATCGCACCCGCGTAGATCACCCCGATGCCAGATCCGATGTAAAGGGCGGCTGAATAAATTGCCAGGTTGATACCGCGCCTGGCTGGCGGGGAGATTTTTCCCAGGTAAGCCAGGTCAAGCGGGTTATTGACGCCGTCAAGGGCACCCACGCCGGTGCGCAAACCTACAAAAGCGGCAAACTTTCCCGCCCAGCCGGAAACGGCCGCCAGTGCAGACCACACAAACACCGACGGCCGCAGGATTCGCAAAGTGCCTTTTTTATCCCCCAGCCATCCTGCTGGCAGAACGGTCAATGCCCTGGCGGCAGTGAACAGGGAAACCGCTAGCCCCAGGTAGGTGTCGCTGACCCCCCATTCCGTTTTGATCAGTGGAAATAGTGTCACCAGCGCCCGGCGGTCTACCTGGTTGAGAAAATTGATCAGCGACAACAGGATCAATGGGCCCAAGGCGCGCGTGTCGGGGGAAAGGGGTTCAGTGCCGGGTTGGGTCGCGATACGGTCAGACATGACTTAATTAATTCCGGATTGATCCAATAGGCTTAGCAGCATAGCCTGGGTTTGTTCAGCCTCATAGGAGGCGCCGAGGTGTGTAAACACATCAAGTGCAGTTTTGACATCCTCACGGGCCTTGTTTACCTCGGATTGCATCCCCGCCCGGGTTCTCAGCGCCAGCCCCAATTCAAACGGCGTTTGCATATGCTCAGCCAGGGCAACGGCACCGTCCGCATGGATACGCGCCTCATCCAGGCTGCCCTGGCTGGCCTGGGCTTGCCCTAACAGGCGTAAAGCTGAACAGCGTTCAAGCTTCATCCAGCAGCGTTCAGCCAAATCGGCCGCTTCCCGGGCATATGCCTCTGCTTGTTTAACTTCATTTGCCGTAAGCTGAATTTCTGCCAAGATGAGCAGCGAGCGCACAACATAAGGCTTTGCATCGAAATGACGGGCCAACTGGAGCAAGTTTTCCATCGCGATAACTTGCTCAGGCTCAACCCGTGTTTTAACGCCGATGCGCGCCAGTACAGACTGGGCCATCAAAAGCCTGAACATATCGTCATTCTTGTCGGCCAATTCACGTGCGCGCTGAACGTGGCCTTCAGCTTCAGCAAATTCACCACACACAAAGTATACATTTCCCAAGCCGATCAAGGCTTCCCCTTGCAAGCGCGGATCCTTCGCTTTGGCAGCAATTTGATAACAGCGTTGGTAAGCATTGTGTGCCTGTGGATAATCCCCCAGGTAAAAATATGCATTGCCTAATGCAGCACTTGTATCAGCTTGTGTGTTTAAGTCCACGCCAAGTGCTTCACCATGAGCCAGTATCCGTTCTGCAAAGTGGATTCCTAATGGGTAATTCCCCCACTGATTATGCGCTCGCATTAAAATGCTGTATGCACGCAGGTACATCCAGAATGGCGGTTGGGCTTCGCGGGCTTTCATGGCGCGGGCTGCCCGCCAGCCTTCCACTAAAAAGGCGCGGGTATTTTTACCATCACCGCCCAGCAAAGCCACATAAGACTTTGTCCAGTAATACACCGCCTTTCCCCAGGAAACTTCCTCACCAGCCAGGATGGGCTCATAATCTGCGGTCAGATCATTAAAGTAGGATAGCGGTTTGCCTAACAGCAGGCTTAAATTAAATATCTGAAATATGGCAGCGCCTTTAAGTTCATCCTCAAGATGAATATAGGCCATTTGGTAAAGCTTGATGGCATCACGATACTGACCCAGATAACGGTGAGCCTCTGCCATGCCCAGCCGTACCCTGGCCAATAACTTGTCTTTGCCCTCAAAGTCAGTGTTTTCTGCCCACATCAGCGCAGACTGGTAATGCTCAATGGCCTCAACCGGCATATATAACCGCAGGGCATGCTCACCTGCTATCCGGGCATACTGGCTGGCATACTGCACCTCGCCCCCCCGGTGAAAGTGATCGGCAATGATGCTGGCATTGGGGGGCGTATCACGGCCGGTCGAGAGCATTGTCTCCGCGATCCGTCGGTGAAGGATGCGCCGGCGGGCTTTGGGCAGGACCTGGTTAAGCACTTCTCCGTAGAGACCGTGGGCAAGCATCACATCAGCGGAGTACAAATCCCGCAGTTCGACAATCAAGCCTTTGCTGATCAACAGGTCAGCGCTGGCCAGCAGCGCGTTTTCATCCTTATCCAGCACTACCTGCAAAATATCATAATCCGCCTCACCGCCTGCCACAGCCAGGATATCGAGAAACTGGCGGTCTTCAGCTTGGACCAGGTTCAAGCGCTGGGTGATGGCTGATTCAACACTGGGTGCGATGGCATGCGTAAACGGCCCGGATTGCGCCCAGCGGCCGTCAGGAGTCACATACAGGTGCCCTTCCTCAAATAAATGCTGCAAACTGGCGATCAGGAACAGGGGGTTCCCATGAGAGCCGGTGAAAAGATCCTCAGCCGCAACTTGCACATCTTCACCGCCCATGTCGATCAATAAGCGCCGGACATCTTCCAGCAGCAGAGGGTTTAACACCCTGGTGCGAATGGAGGATTTAAACGCCTCCATTTGCCGCGCAAAGGGGTGCGCTTTGTGAACGTCCTCAACCCGGCTGGTGAGCAGCAGGCCCACTCGACCGATCAACTCACCAACAATTTGGAGTGCAGACTCATTCAGCTCGTGCGCATCATCGATGTATATCAAAACCGGTGACACCTTCGCTTGCAATATCTCGACGATGGCCCCGCACAGGGTCTGATCACGCACCTGCTGCGTCCCAGAGGGGAAACCTTCCAGGGTGTCATCATGGTCTGTATCCAACAGCCTGGACAGTAGCAGCCTGCCCTCGGTGCTCAGATCTGACCGCTGTGAAATAGCTTCAGAGATGCCAGCAGTTGCGATCAAGCCCCCATACAGGTCACTGGCTGAACGCACGGAAGAAAGCTTGATTACCTCAGTGTCGGCCTTCTCCAACGCAGAACAAAATGCAGCAGCAAGCCGGGTTTTGCCCACGCCGGCCTCCCCGCTGACCCAGGCACACCCCCGCGGGTTTCTTTTCCATTGATCCAGCAGCCAGGCTAACTCGCGCTCACGGCCGACAAACGGAGGTTCCCCCAGCGAGTAAGGCACTTCAAACATTCGGCCTTCGTAAACAGAAGGCGGATAAGCTGCACCGCCTGGCTGTGACCATAATGTACCTTCCTGGATGAGCTGCGCCAGCAATGCGGTATGCTGATCCGGTTCTACCCCGAGATGTTCCTTCAGAGCTGACCGGCACTTTTCGTAAGCCTGCAATGCTTTGGTCTTCTCGCCTGCATAATAATAATAGAGCATCAAGCGCAAAAAAACCGCTTCCCGCCAGGGGTCCAGGCACAGGATCTGCTGGCACAGGTTGATCGAGCGGCGAAAATACCCCTGCTGGGCATAGGCTTCAGCCAGTTCGGTGAGCACCACCAGATAGCGCTCGTTCAAACGCTCACGCTCTGCAATGGTCCACTCGGCGTAGGGGTCTTCCGCCAAATAATCCCCGCGATGCAGCTGACGGGCCTGCTCAAAGACCTGTGCTGCCTGATCAAGCTGTTTTTGTTCAAGGAGCCTGGCCCCCAAATCAGCCGCTTTTTCAAATTCGTCCACATCGACCCACAGCCAGGGACAAATGTGATCCTCACCAACCGACTGCGCATCCACGTGCTGGTCCATGAAGATGTATCCACCGGGCACGCTTTTGATCGGGGTGAAATCCTGGTCAGTTTTGAGCAATTTACGCAACTGGCTGATGCGCACATACAGATGTTTGAGTGCCGTCTCAGGGTCTTCATCTGGCCATAACTTCTCAATCAGCTGCTCGCTGGTGGTGACCTTCCCCCGCCGCGAGAGGAGCACCTGTAATACTGAGCGCACCTGGCGGCTGTGCCAGAGCCTGTCCTGGATAATTTTGCCGTCCAGTAACACCTCAAAGGAGCCAAACAGGAAAACCTGAACTTTATGTGTTGATGATGGGTATATCACGTCGATTGGTGTGTAAATGTATTGTTTCCCAAAATAAACGGGACAAAGAGCTGATTGTATTGGCGTTGTGTGTGGAACGGTTTTATTATACATTATATTAAGATGAGACAAATGTTAATCGTTACCCTGGGATGGATTTCGCAACAACTTGCCTGGCCCTGAAAAGATACTCGCCTGTGAAATGGGTAAAACGGGCTTTCAAATCCGAATTTATTGAAACAAGTTCTAAAAAACTCAACCTTAAAATATCTTGACATAGTTTATCTAATTTGTATAATATGAGCATAATGATCGATAAATAAAATTAATCATAGAAAAGGAAAATTGTCATGAAAAGAATAGGTCAAGTCACGCTCGTCGCTACCTTACTCTTAGCGGCTGCCTTCATCAATGTGCAATTCATCTCTGCCAACACAGGAGCCATTTGGACAACGACAGGGTCGTGCGGTGAGCCGCAAAATATCAATCACTACTCAACCGGCGATATAGTATTCATCAATGGCGCCGGGTTCGATGCAGGCTCGTACGACTGGGCGATTACAGGCCAGCCCGGCGGAGCTTCGAACCATCCCAATATCGATGTTGCCTTTGGCAGTTTCGAGGTTGATGAGTCAGGCGCCTTCTGTTTTGATGCTTACGAGATCGGCCCTGAAGATGGCGGCACCTATCGGGTGACCTTTGGGAACAAAAGTGACAACTACCGGGTAGAACAAGCTGAACCCACGCCAGTGCCCACCCAGGAGCCCACACAGCAGCCAACCGAACAGCCGACCCAGGAACCGCCCACCGGCCCAACCCAGGAACCCCCCGCCGGGCCTACACCGACACCGACCGAAGAGCCAGAGCCGACAGAAGAAGCTGCACCTGTGGTAGCTCAAGCCACCCCAGCACCTTCTGTGGCACCGACCACGGGCGCTGCATCCGGTCCCGCTGCGCTGATCATCTCAGCTATCTCGACTCTGGGTCTCTCCGGCACCTCATTAGGGATCTGGTTGAAACGACGCAAGTAGTAGACCACCCCTAAGCCACATCAAAAATTAGACAACAGGAGGTGTTTGTACAAAACACCTCCTGTGTCTTAGAATCAGTCTTCAGTATGCCGTTTTCTCTGGCCATCGTATCCGATAATTCTTACGCGTTCAGCCTGGTGTGACTTAATGAATAATAAAGCAAAAAACCCCACTCCCTTTCTCGTGATCAGCATCCTGCTGGCTGTGGTTGGGATCGCCTTGCTCGTCATGCTGGCCATCATGTACGGCCCGAGAAGGCCCCAAACCACCCCCCCTGAAGATGCCCTCGCCCTGTTCCAGCCCACGCAGGCACAGGTTCCGACACAGACGGCTTCCCCCCAGCCCGAACCAACTCTGGTCGCCCCGACCGAAGTGGTGGAAAGCTCACCAACTCCCAGCCCCACCCCAAGCCCCACCCCGACACCCGAATGGATGGTCTACGACCAGGTTGATTTCCGCGACCAGGAAATCGAAGCACTGATTTCCATGCGCTGCAACGGCGATCAGGTCTACATGAACCCGTTCAACGTGGTGCCCTACTCCCCAGAGATCATCGAA
>NPIE01001469.1_pt1:45000-58719 | contig 58719 bp, 63 predicted proteins | sample 8637661 | NCBI WGS metagenome assembly NPIE01 (sample SAMN07420842, study PRJNA396082) | bioreactor metagenome | isolation source: sample BA12 brine-fed electro-methanogenic bioreactor BA | place: Japan: Kochi | collected 2016-12-09 | reverse complement strand
TCAAATAGGTTTGAAAAGGTTTCTTCTGCTTCTTTTTCGGAAGCTATGCCCAGGGCCACCATATCCACATAATCTACTGTTTTAAGGTAATCAAATGCCTTACCCGGGGTCATTATTCCCGCAGCAAGCACGTGCATGGCAATTATGGTTTTATCCAGTTTATGGATCATTTCACCAAATTCCGTCCTAACCTCTGGTCCAAAGGTATCCGTGTCCATCAGGTAGCCCAGCTGGTTAAGGGGGACCATGTAAAGCTCGAAATCATTTAGTATGGGTGATTTCAATAGTTCTTGGGTGGTTTTAAATGGAAACTGGGTCACCAGGCCAGGCACTGCGCCAGTATCCTTGATAAGATCCAGTTTTTCTCCCAGGGCCTCCCAATCTCTCTGGTCAGTGATCACGGGATCAACCAGCATGGACCGGGCATTTAAATCTGATAAAAGTGCAACATCCTCAGTTTCAGATTCTGGGCGGATGGTAGCTATAATATCCAGGGGGAAACCTTCTTCACGTGCCATTTCCAGGGCTTCTACCACTGGGGGATATGGTATTAACTGGATTCCCCGGACTCCCATTTCATAGGATTTGATCATCACCTTGGCCATTGCCCCGGGGTTACGGTAAAGATCCAGGAGATACAGTCGGGCACGATGTCCGAAATGAGATGCACCACTAAAGGGGGAAGTCCCCAGTAAAGTACGGGGGATCTTTTTTCCTTCTACTTCCAGGTAACCTTCTAACATTTTATCATTAATTAAAAATTGATTTTTATTAAATTACGGTCAGATTTTCAGTTTTTTGGAGTGAATACCATTTATTCGACTTTATGGGCTATAACCGCAGTTCCAAAGACTAGTATCTCCTGCATTACATCAGAAATATCATTGGAGTCGTAACGGGCACTTATTATGGCGTTGGCTCCCATGGCCTTGGCATGGTCAATGGCCCGGGTCATGGCTTCATCCCTGGTTTCTTCCATCATACTCACATATTCCTTGATTTCTCCACCGAACATGGAACGTATCCCGGCACCAATTTGGCCTCCTACACCCCTACTGCGTACGGTAAGACCGTAAACAAAACCCTTAGTTTCGGTAATTTCATATCCAGGTATGTAATTTGAGCTTACAATAATGTATTCATCTACTGAGACCATGGTTTAACCTCCTGATATATCCCCTTTTTAGAGATTTATTCAAATTATCAACATTCATAATTGATATTTTAAGGTATATATTTATATGGGTGATTTAAATCTTTAAATAGATTTTAAACAACCTAATGCATCTGAAATTATTTTTAGATACTCAATTGTCATGAAAATAAACAGATATAACTTTAAATTTATTCATTTTTCAAATGATTAGATTTGGATAGTTAAAACCAGGATGATGACCGGGGCTAAGGGTGTTAATTGGGATTTTTCCCATAAGATTATAATGATCACCCCGATGGGACAAACAGATTTAAATCTATATCCCATCTAATAGAATACTTGAACGATTCATAATGGAATTTGCTTTATAAAATTGAGTAATAAAAATGGATAACGTGGATAATATGAATGTACTTATCGCTGATCAGATAAACCAGAAAGGAATTGAAGAACTGGAAGAGGTTGCCGAGGTTGTTGCGCGTACCGATATCACTCCCGAAGAACTGGTGAAGGATATCAAGGATTTTGATGCTATTGTAGTAAGAAGCAGAACCAAAGTAACCCGAGAAGTTATTGAAGCAGCTCCTCTCTTGAAGATCATTGCCCGGGCAGGAGTGGGCGTGGATAATGTGGATGTGGAAGCAGCCACGGAAAGGGGAGTAATGGTGGTAAACGCACCAGAATCCACTTCAGTAACTGTGGCCGAACACACCATGGGCCTGGTTTTAGCCATGTCCCGGAAGATAGCCCTGGCTGATAAATCAGTTAAGGAAGGTAAATGGGAAAAGAGCAGGTTCATGGGAATGGAACTCAACGGCAAGACCCTGGGTATAGTGGGCATGGGCCGTATAGGCAGCCAGGTGGTTATCCGAGCCAAGGCATTTGGTATGGATATCATGGTCTACGACCCCTACATCACTCCGGAAGCAGCTGCAGATCTGGGAGTTGAAGTGGTTGACCTTGAAACACTCTTAAAGAATGCGGATGTCATTACCATCCACGTGCCACTCACCCCAGAAACCAAATACCTGATCTCTCTGCCCCAGTTCAAATTGATGAAAGAAAACGCTATTATTGTTAACTGCGCCCGTGGAGGAATAATCAAGGAGTCTGACCTCTATGAAGCATTAAGTAGTGGCGAAATAGCAGGTGCTGCCCTTGATGTTTATGAAACCGAGCCGCCAAAGGAAAACCCCCTCCTGGAACTGGATAACATTGTACTGACTCCCCACATAGCTGCTTCAACCTCTGAAGCCCAGCGTGATGCCGCCATAATTGTGGCCCGGGAAATTAAGAAGGTGTTTCAGGGAGATTCGCCTAAAAATGTTATAAACATGCCAGTGATGGATACCGAAACTTTTCGGCTAATTAAACCTTTCTTTGGTCTGGCTGAAAAACTGGGTAAATTTCTCATTCAAACTGCCAAGGGTAACATCACCGAGCTGGATATCACTTACTGCGGAGAACTCGCTGAGGTTCAGAAAAATGACATCCTCACCAGGATGATCCTGCAGGAAATCCTCAACCCCATACTCACCGAGCCAGTTAACATGGTAAACGCTCCGGGAGTGGCTAAAAATAGAGGAATAATGGTTACCGAAGCTAAAAGATGTGATTCTAGGGGTTACAAGGACCTTATAAATATCAAAATGAAAGCTGATGGTAATGAGGTCATTGTTGAGGGTGTATTTGATAAAGAACCCAAAATAGTGAAGATCAACAGTTACCAGGTGGATGTGGAAACCGAAGGAACCATGGTCATTGTACGATACAAAGATATACCTGGAATCATAGGCTCTATTGGAACCAAACTGGGTGAACACGAAATAAACATAGCCAAAATGCAAGTTGGCCGGCAAACTCAAGGTGGAGAAGCAGTTATGGTCCTTAAAGTGGACCAAAAGGTTTCCAAAGACGTGGAAGATGCAGTCAAATCCCTGGATAATGTTTACGATGCCGTGGCTCTAAATCTGTAGTTTAGAAAATAAAGTAGGGTTTAATTTCTTATATTTTTTTTAAACCCTTAAAAATTACTTTTTATTCATTTTTTTTTATTCTTAAGCCTTTGTTCAACGTTTTATATTAGGGGTTCACATTTTCCTGGTTTCACAATATACGATAATCAGCCAGTTCCCCAAAGGTATCGTAGGCAATGATACTATCTTCAGTGTAGGGATAGGCGATTATCAGGTGAAACAAGCCATTTTTGGCAAAAAAATGCAGGTCTGCGGTAGAAGGAGAGGCACTGGGAGTGGGATGGCTGTGCACTGATCCCACTGTACCGGTGGTGAGGGGCATCATGAAGGTTTTCATCACTGCCCCCTGGTGGGATGTTTCCCCGGGTAAAAAGACAAGACCATCTACTCTTAAAATGTTTTCTTTTATTTTACCTTCCAGGAGGGCAACAAATTCCAGGGGATGGGATTCTCTAGCGATCTGGATTATCTCTCCCACGACCTCCCGGTCCAGGATTACTTCCTCGAATTTTTTACCGTTATTTCCCAGTAAAAATCCGAGGAATCTATCTATCCAGTTTTTGTTTTCAGCCATGTAGATCGAGTTCCGGTTTTATTCACTCCAAGATTTACATTTAAATTTCACTCAGATAGCCTAAATCCTATTATTTTATGTGTAATATTTTGAGTATTTTCAGTATCTCCCTTAGTAATTATTCCAAATAATCCTCACCATATAACTCACCAGGGCTTAGGGAGATATATCACTAGGCATAAGAAATCTACTACAATAAGATGATTTTCATTTTAACATGGATTTAGAGGTGAAGAACTTTTCATCAAACCGGGGAAGTTCCCAGTCCACGAATATCTTCTTCCTCTGAGATTTTACCTTTTGGTTGGTCAGGGGGTTTATACCCTCCACTTCAAATTCTTTTTTGTAAATTCCAACTCCCCTCCTCTGCCAGGAGGGCATCTCCGCTAAATTAATTCCCTTCTGGAAGAGTATTTCGTGTAACTGGCTGCTTTTCTTTTTATGGAGTATTTGCATGGATTCATCCTGTGGATGTGTTTCCCGTAATTTCCAGTAGGAGTATCCGTTTAAACAGTTCCTCCAGGATTCAGCCTGTCTCCACTGGAAGTACTCCACTACTCCCTGGTCTGATAAAGGTATTAACCGCGAGTCAAAGGAAATGGACTTAGTTCCCTTAACTTTTTCCTTAAACTTGTCCTGGCCCATGATTTCACGGGTAAATGCGCTGCTCAGGAAGCTAGCCAGCACGGAATCTATCTTTTCAACCCTCCCGGCAAAGGGTATTTCCCCTAAAAGCAGGTTAACCTCATCGGAGAATGTATAGATAAATCGGGGGCTGAACTCTTTAAAGAGTTGACTGGATGATTCAGTAATGATCTTCACGAATTCAATGTCGTAGGGTTTTTCAAACTCCAGTTTACGGGATAATTGGGAGAAATTTCTGCCATCCAGTCTTAAAACAATGTTGGAAGTGCAGGGAACCTTTAAACTGGAAAATATTTCACATTTTTTCATGTAATCAGCATAGATTTTTATTAAGATTTTTTTGGGGTTCTTATTTTAGTAAATATAAGGTTAGTAATTTAAGGTGAATCCTCAGGGATATTCTAAATGGGTAAGCATTTTAAGATTAGCTGTTCCTAATTATCTATTATAATATTGGTGTGGAATGAGTTATAAAATTAGGGTAAAATTGGGTTTTAAGAAGGTTATTCATTAACTGATAAAAAAAAGGCCCTGAAAATGATTTAATAAAATAAAAGAAGTAAGAATCTTTTTTAACAGATAACTTAAGTTCCCACCAGCATATTTTCGTTGAGACTGTTAAGTAGTTTTATTGCAGAGTAAGCCGCTAGAACACTGGTTTTGGGATTCATGGAACATCTTAGATTGCTGGTTGTGGTGCGGAATTCTCCAAAGTCTCCCACCACCTCTAACTCGTGCATATTCCGGTCCACCTGTGGATCAGCGATGATTTTGACGTCAATTTCCTGACCAGCAGCAATACTAACCGAGGCTGCCACGTTGATGTTCAGGGGAAACTTGGCCACTGCTTCACTGGCTTTACCCTCGTAGAGAATGGTCTCTTCTTCAGTGTTTATCCCTAATGAACGAGGTGGTTTCCGAGTTACCAGAGTTATATTTTGAATTTTACCTATAGAAGCAGCTTTAATTCCATCTAATCCAACAATCGCACCGGAAGGAGCGTAAATTCGGCAATCATTATCTTTAGCTAACTTCTGGAGTTTTTCCCGGACCTGAGGGTTAATAAGTCCCCCCACGCTCATTACAATAACATCCTTACCTCCCTTGAGGATAAGGGGAACCATTTCTTCCACTGCCCGGGGTGAAGCAGCTTCAATTACCAGGTCCACATGTTCCAGCATGTCTTCCAGGTCCAGAACCACCCGGCCATCTATCTGGGAGGCCAGGTTCTCGGCTCTTTCCATGTCCCGGTCGTAAAAAAATTTAATTTCAACGCCAAGCTTGCCTTCCATGGCAAAATTAGTTATAATGTTAGCTATGGCGCCACATCCAAGTATGCCAACCCTCATTTTAGATCTAAGTCTCCGCAACTGCAGGGGTACTGGTTTCCTTTATTTCTGGACTAATGAGTAGAATATCTCCCACGGCCTGAACCCGGTCATAGGGTATTTCTATAGTTCCTTCTTCTCTGAGAGGTCTTATTTCATCTCCTTCTGGAACTATTCGTATACTTTTAGTTATAACATCCTTTATTCCCACACTTTTTTTGTCAGGATTCATGGCCACAGCTTTCAAGGTTGAAACTCTGCCCTTTTTAATGTTTAAGATCACATCCTGGATACGTCCCACGTACTTTCCACGGGTGGTATACACATCTAAGTTGTACAGATTCGTTAATTCCACCATCTTTCCACCTCTCATTTTTTTGGGCACATACCCTGAGTCTACCAAACTCACCTTATACATTTGGGAATGCACCATTTACTAAATTAAATTAAAACCTTCCCTATACTTAAATATTTCTAAAGAAGAGGTTATTAATCAGATAATTTTAGGGGTAATATCCCCAATTCACGGTATTTTTCGCAAATTATAATAACACTCCCCCCATATGAAAACAATAAACTTCCTATATGAAAACATAGAAGGGGAGTATAGTCCCCAGTGGGGGATGTCTAAAGTAGTTTTGAATGTATAAATTATTCAGTTTCTAAAAAATCTAAAAATTAAAGGCAATAGGCCTTGACCGATAACAGCCAACTTAGATGTCTATTTGAATATATTTATCACGTCTATCTTCAAAGAAAAGATTTTATAGATTTAATTCAGGTGTTTACATGTGGGATACTAGTAATGATTACCGACTTTTAGTGGCAGAAAAATCAGTTGAACTTTTCCTGAGAACGGTGGAAGGAGCTAACCTCAAGGGTAAATGGAACAAGAAACAGGCCTTACAAGCCGCCCGGAAAATGACTTCAGAGATACAGACCCTCTACTACTCTTACCTGGAACCATCTGCCATAGTTAAAACCCCCCAAATAGATTTACTGGAAGAACAGGCCACGGAGATCGTGGAGGCCCTGGGTGGAAATTCCTGGCACCGACAATTCCTGGAACTGGCCAACCGTGAGGAAAAACCAAAATTGGAAGAGTCCCTGGCTAAAATCAAATTCTTCCTCAACACCATCCTTGGTTTAAAAGATCGCATCAGTTTAGGTGAGATAGAAGACCCGGTGATGGGGATAGATATTAAAAAAGGAGAAATTTTAAGTGTTTCCAAACATCCAGAGGCAGACCAGCTCCTGGTGTGTAATGTGAACCTTCAACAAAGGGCTATCACCGTGGTAACCAATGATCTGGAAGTTCGGGAAAAAAATCAGGTGGCAGTGGCCTTGCTTCCCCCGGAAGTCTTCATGGGTATCACCAGTGAAGGAATGTTTTTAGGAGCAGGTGAAGGAATTTTAAAGGATGTGAAAGGAGAGCTGGGAAAACTTCCCCATGGCATCCCCTTGGAAGCCTTAAATGAAGCCAGAAACCTGGTGGAAAACTTTTTACAGTGAAATTTTTGGATCAAGACACTTAAATCTTTTTTAAGGAAAGACATCAAACTGGGCCTGTATTCTGCTGATTCAAAGTAGGGGGTCCTAATTGAAAAGCAGGATAATTTTTCCCGTTTAGATCCACCAGAAGGAGAATTATCCAATAACCACCATCTTGGTGCGGGTCATATCTTCCACCGCATATTTAACCCCTTCTTTACCCATACCACTCATTTTGAATCCTCCAAAGGGCATGTTATCCGTCCGGAAAGTGGGCTGTTTATTTATGAGCACGGAACCAGCTTCGATCTCCCGCACTGCCTTTTTGGCCTTTGCTATGTTCTGGGTGAATACCCCGGCCTGCAATCCATAGGGGGTGCTGTTAGCAGCTTTAATAGCTTCGTCAAGATTCTTAACCCTTATCACTGGTGAGACAGGTCCAAAAGTCTCTTTTTGAACCAGTTCCATGTCCACCCGTACCTGATCCAGTACGGTGGGTTGGAAAAAGGTACCTTCTCTTTTTCCTCCACAGAGTAGCTGGGCCCCCTTTTGAAGGGCGTCATTGACACTTTGTTCCACATTAATGGCAGCCTCTTCATCAATTAGGGGCCCCATATCAGTTTCAGGATCCAGGGGGTCTCCGGTTTTAACCTTCTGGGTACGGTAAACCAGTTTCTCTGTGAATTCATCCGCCACATTTTCCTGGACTATGAGGCGTTTGACCCCGATACAAACCTGCCCGGCATTGAGGTAGGAACCACCCACGGCTCCCAGGACAGCGGCGTCAATGTCAGCATCATCTAAAACAATTAAAGGGTCATTTCCCCCTAATTCCAGGGTTAACTTTTTCATCCCGGCTTTACGGGCAATGGAAAGTCCGGTGGCCACACTGCCAGTAAAGGATACTTTATTAACCTGGTCACTGGTCACCAGCTGGTCACCCAACACTCCTCCAGGTCCAGTAATGGCATTCACTGCCCCGTCAGGCAAATGTCGCCCCATAATCTCCGTCATTTTAAGAGCAGCCAGGGGCGCTTTGGTGGAAGGTTTAAAGACCACTGTATTTTTAGCAGCCAGTGCCGGGGCTATTTTATGAATAGCCAGGTTTACCGGATAATTAAAGGGACTTATAGCTGCTACCACACCTAAAGGGATTTTAATGGTGAATCCAAATGCAGTTTTCCCGGCTATGGCGGCATCCATGGGAATTGTTTCTCCGTAGATTCTTTTTGATTCCTCGGCAGCCATTAACAGAGTTTGCAGGGATCGATCCATTTCTATTAGGGAATCACGGATGGGTTTCCCGGTTTCCAGGGAGATGAGTTTAGATATTTCCTGGTGTTTTTCCTTTAGCTCCTGGTGGATATCGTACATTATACGTGACAGTTTGCGGGAAGAAATTTCCTTCATGGACTTCGTTGCCTTAGTTGCAGCAGAAATAGCTTTTTTAGCATCTTCTGCGTCACCAGAAGGAACATAATCTATAATTTCATTGTTAAATGGATTTTTAACGGCAATTTTCTTATTTTTATCGATCAACTTCCCCTCTATCAACATTTTCATAGAAATTACTCCCAAAAATTAATATTACCGTCTCTAAAATGAAAAAAGAGTATAATTTTATATTTATATGGTTTTTTAAGTTTGGTTTAGGGTATTGTTAATGTCTTGAAGGTTATTTTCAATGGATTGAACTTCACTACCATTGGTTATGTTGCCTCCCAACCCCTTCACGTAATTCTGGTAGGAAATTACTGCCACCAGAACAATCACAATTATACCTCCAAATATCATCAAATATTCAGCGGCAGTCTGGGCAGCTTCATCGTTCCTGATTCCCCTATCAATCATTCTCATAGTAACACTCCCTAATCATGAAATTCCCAGGATAGATGGTCCCAGGGTTTGAATAACATAAAATATTCCATAGGCCACTGGAGCCAGGGCTAGTGAGAATTTAACTCCCTTCTTGGCACTTCCATACAGCACGATTCCCATGAGTAAACCGGCAATTACCGAGTGGATAATAATGTATCCCGTTGCTCCAGTTGCAGCTGCAGCTGCCAATGGATTAGGCTTACCCAGTGATCCAATAAAGGAAGAATAGGACATGATCATTCCCAGTGCGAAAGGAGCGGCAATTATGGCTGCTATCAGCAGGAACATCACCGACATCATAACGTTAGCTTTTCTTTCCCTCTGCAATGCTAAAATAGCCCTTAAATCTTCAGCAACAGTTTCAATAACATCGGCCAGGCTACCACCTACTCTACGGCCTTCGATGATCATCCGGAATGTTCTATCCAGTGTTTTAGATTTCAGGCGTTCACTCATTCCCAAAAGAGCATCTTCAAACGAACTTCCTATTTTTATTTCAATTACTGCCCTTTTAAGCTCGTCGTTTAAGGGACCTGCCCCGTGTTTGGAAATATCTTCCATGGCAGTTTCTACACCCACCCCTGATCTTAAAAGTGATGAAATCTGCCTTAAAAAGTCAGGTGTACCCTGTTCAATGGCATCCACCCTTTTTTCCATCATGAAAAATATCCAACCGAATATGAGAGCTGCAGGGGCAATTAAACCTATAATGAAACCTATTACGGGATTGATACCCATTATAATAAACGCGATAAGGACGATTATCCCCAGTAACAATCCGGCACCACAAATCAGGGTCAAAAGATCGGAAGCCTTGACATACATACCGGAACGAATCAGGATTTCCTGTAGTCGTACCAGATATTTGTCAGGAAAAATATTATCAATACTGTTGGATATAGGGGCAAGTGCCGGGGGTATAAGGGCCATATTCTCACCTATTATAATATATTATTATTGATGTATGAACTGATTAGTATTATATTATTCTATATAATATTATATTCTAATCTTATATTATATTCTAATCTTTATAAATTACCCTATAAATTAGTCCCTACTTTTTTCAACATCCTTCTAAAAATAAAGTGGAGGAGAAGAAAATCTCCGGGTCATTAAAATAAAATTTCCCGGGGAAGGTGGGTTAAAACCTGGGCCTGGTTTTTGACCAGTATCATATCTTCCACCCTGATCCCGAATTTTCCCTCCAGATATATCCCGGGTTCAACAGTGACTACCATTCCCTTTTCCAGTATTTCATCACTTTTAAAAGATAAGGATGGGTTTTCATGAATTTCTAATCCCACTCCATGTCCAGTGGAGTGTATGAAATTATCACCATACCCATAATCTTCAATAACACCACGGGCTACTTCATCAATGTAGGAAGCTTTAACACCAGGCTTTATAGCTTCTATTGCTTTTTGCTGTGCCTCCAGCACTATGGAAAAAATTTCTTCCTCTTTTTCACCGCCACGGATTAGGGTACGGGTCATGTCCGAGGCATAGTTCTGGTACAGGGCGCCCCAATCTATCATTAAGGGACTTTCTAACGGTTGAGATGTTGTAGATGTATGGGGGAGGCTTGATCGTGGCCCGGAAGCCACTATGGTTTCAAAAGAAGGTTTTATGGAACCGGCTGACCTCATGTTATACTCTATTTGGGCCGCCAGATTATCCTCACTCACTGCCAAATCCAGATTTTTAAAGGAATCCTCGGCAATTTTGATGGCTCCTTCAATCTTTTTAATCTCATCTGATGATTTGATGGCCCGGAAATCTTCAATGATATGGGTAAGCTCCACTGGCAGTTCCCCACACAGCTTTCTGTAGGTCCCCATGCTCATGGAATACTCCACACCTACTTTACCCTGAATTGTTGCTTGGAGAGTTTTTCTAAGTTCGCTCAGGGATTTGAATTCTTCCACAGCTATGCTGGACTTTTGGTGAGCTTCCTCCAGATCCATTTTTGAGGAAAAAAGCAAGGGCTCATCTTTCAATATTAAAATTGCGATGCTGGAAGGATAAAAACCAGTCACATATGCTATATTTTCAGGTTTTAATATGATTATGGCTTTTAAATCGTCCTGATCCATTTTTTCTATTATTTTATCTATTTTCATAAACTAACCTTGGTGAGATTGTACCCGAATAAAATTTATTCGATGTAAAACTATTTTTTTAGTCATTTGGATGCAAAAATATTTTTTAATTTCATGGCCAGCTTTTTCATGGCCTTTGGGGGTATTTCACTTTTTTCTGGGCGGGGAATGTAGCCAAAATCAGGGTCCATAAATTCCATCCCCTCAAAGTACACTGGGTTCTGGTAACGGGGAATGAAGTGCCAGTGGATTTCCGGGTTAGGATTAGGCTTCCTGAAAACAGAATTTTTATAGCAACTCCAGTTGTATAAGGTGGGCTGGAATATCTGTTCCAGTGATTCTTCCATTTTTTGGACTACCTGGGCAAAATCAGTCCATTCCTCATTATTCACCTGGGAAAGATTGCTGCAGTGTCTTTTAAGGGCCACCACACAGGTTCCCAGATAACGTTGACTGGGTGCCAGATACACCATCCAGTGAGTGGTCTCCCCTATAAGTTCCCCATAACCTCCATCTATCTGGCAGTACTCACAACTGGTATTCATAAAATCAACACTCACTGATATATGACACTTTGATATTTCTAAAACTACTTTGACACTCTAAACCCACGTTAAATCCCTAAAACCAATGGAACAACACTCTTTTTTTTAGAAAACCATTAGTTCCCTTTTTTCCTAAATTGCTCAAACTGGATTTTGGGATTGTCCGGTGTGAGTTTTAGGATTATATCCGTGTTTAATTTTACTTTCATGTTTTTTCCAGTTTGGCGGTGACTGGCATTTAATCACCAATAAATCCGGAGAAATCGTTCTTCGGGGCTTTTTTATGGTTATATTGTCTTTAGAATAATAAAAATCTTTGGAAATATCTCCCCTAAAGAAGTAGTTCTAGGGCAAATCATTTATAAATGAGGAGAGGTTCTTTAATATAATTATGGTTAACTTCACATCCCGTGAGATTAGGGACATTATAATCTCCATGCTGGTTATTGGCGGAGTTTTTGCCTATGTATTCAAGGGTATAAACCACGGAGACTTCATATCACTCATACCAGTGGCCCTGGTAGCTGTTGGATTGGGGTTCGTGTTTCACGAGCTGGCCCATAAATTTATGGCAGTAAGATATGGTTTTTATGCTGAATACCGGCTATGGGTTCAAGGATTAATTCTGGCCATAGTAACCGCGGCTTTAGGATTTGTTTTCGCTGCACCCGGTGCGGTTTACATTCACGGACAGTACATTTCCAAGGAGGAAAACGGAAAAATATCAATTGCCGGCCCTTTAACTAACATAGCACTGGCCATCACATTTTTTGTTATCCTGCTAGTTGCACCGTACTCTCCTCTATTATCCCTGGTTTGCAGTCTCGGGTTTACAATTAACAGTTTTTTAGCATTTTTCAACCTGCTCCCGGTGTTCATGTTAGACGGGGCGAAGGTGTTCAAATGGAATCCCCTCATATGGCTGGTTACCATTGCCGTAGCATTTGTAATGATGGCCTATCCCTACGTTATAGCTTACATGTTCTAGAATGCTCTAAAATTAAGTTAAACTAAAATCAAGTTTAAATAATCACGTCTACACTGATCGGTATGTTTAAAGAAATTCCAGTCAAATACTTTAGAGGGACACACCGCTGCCGTGACCCTCAGGAAACCATAGATAAGGTGGAAGGGAAACTCAGGATTGCCGGAGTTACCAGAATAGCGGAGATCACCCATCTGGATCGTATTGGGATACCAGTTTATTCTGCCATCCGCCCCGGCGCAGCAGAGGGAGCGGTGAGCATTTACGCCGGTAAAGGAGTCACCCAACCACAGGCAAAGGCCTCGGCTATGATGGAAGCCTTTGAAAGGTACTCTGCCGAAAAACAGGAATCAGATATGGAAAATATCGTCACTGGTCCTTTCAATGAGATGAAGTGGTGTGTTGATCCTGCTTCACTGATACTACCCGCCGGTTCCTTGAATGCAGATAAAACTGATATTGATTGGGTAGCTGCAGTCAATGCTGTTAATGATGAGGAATGCCTGTTACCGGCCAATGCAGTTTACCATCCCTATCAACCCAGCAATGGAAACTTCCTTTTCAAATCAAGTACCAACGGGCTAGCATCGGGCAATGTCCTGGAAGAGGCAGTGTTCCACGGTATAACTGAAGTGGTGGAAAGAGATGCCTGGAGCATATTCGAAGCCCGGCGGCAACCCCCACGGGAAGTAGATTGTACCACTACTGAGAACCCTCTGATACAGGAAGTACTAGACAAATTCCAGAAAGCAGGCGTGGATGTTAAACTGGTTGAACTCACTGCTGATGTGGAAATTCCCACCATGGCTGCGGTTTCTGATGACACCATACTCAAAGACCCGGCACTTTTAACACTGGGGGTGGGAACCCATCTTGATCCGGAAGTTGCGGCTCTTCGGGCCTTAACTGAAGTGGCTCAAAGCAGGGCCACCCAGATCCACGGAACCCGCGAAGACACCACCCGGGCAGTTTTCATGCGCAAAGCAGGTTACCAGCGCATGAAACGAATCAACCGTCACTGGTTTGGTGAATTTGGGGA
>NPIE01001469.1_pt1:20000-40000 | contig 58719 bp, 63 predicted proteins | sample 8637661 | NCBI WGS metagenome assembly NPIE01 (sample SAMN07420842, study PRJNA396082) | bioreactor metagenome | isolation source: sample BA12 brine-fed electro-methanogenic bioreactor BA | place: Japan: Kochi | collected 2016-12-09 | reverse complement strand
GAAAGGGAACCTCCAGTTCCAGAAGAGGAAGAAAAGTTTACCCTAGACCAGATAATGAAAAAACCACCCAAACGTGAGAAAAAGGTCAGGAAAGCTTCCACAGGATTGAAGGCAGAGATAGTAGAAGAAGGCCTTATCCCCAAATACAACGTCAGTGTTCCTCATTTTTCCGACAAGGAAGAGATGATCTTCAACGAAGTCCGGGAGAAACTGGTGGAAGTTGCTGTTTCCCAGGGCGAGGAATTTAATATTGATGAAGAATCATTTATAGGAGACGTTAAACAGTTTCTCAGAACCAGAGGAGTTCGAGATGTGGAAAGACTGGCCACTCAGATCTCCCAGGTGATGTTAGGGTACGGAAAACTGGATCCCATGATCAAGGACGATGATCTAGAGGAGATCATGGTCATTGGTACCGGTAGTAATGTCTTTGTTTACCACCGTAAGATCGGGATGATGGTCACCAACGTGGTTTTTGAGTCTGACGATGATATAAGGTCCATAATCGATGTTATCGCCCGACAGGTTAACCGGCGTATTGACCAGCAAACTCCTATACTGGACGCCCGTCTTAAGGATGGTTCCAGGGTTAACGCCACCCTCCCTCCGGTTTCTGCCGATGGGCCCACCCTGACCATCAGGAAATTCAGGAAAGATCCCCTCACTGTGGTGGATTTAATCAACTTCAAAACCATGTCCTCTCATTTGGCAGGGTTCCTGTGGGTGTGTACCGATGGTATGGGTGTAAAACCCTGTAACGCCATTATTGCCGGAGGTACTGGTTCGGGTAAAACTACCACCCTCAACACTATAGCTGCCTTTGTACCCCCACGAGAGCGTATCATAACCATTGAAGATACTCTGGAATTGCAGTTACCTCACTCTCATGTTTTACGTATGGAAACCAGGCCACCCAACATTGAAGGGAAGGGTGAACTCACCATGGATACTCTGGTTAAAAACTCCCTCCGACAGAGACCGGACCGGGTAATAGTAGGGGAAGTTCGTGGGATGGAGGCCATAACCCTTTTCACGGCATTGAACACTGGTCACTCTGGAATGGGAACTCTCCACTCCAACACTGCTCGGGAAACCATCACCCGTTTGGTAAATCCACCAATGAACGTGCCTAACATAATGATCCCGGCACTGGACTTCATTATCATGCAAAACCGTATGTACCGGGCTGAAGGAGGATCCATCCGCCGTATCACTGAAGTTGCGGAAGTGGTGGGAATGGAAGAAGGTAATGTTCAGCTTAACCGGGTGTTTGAGTGGAATAACGTAACTGATAAGGTAGAATATGTGGGAATTGCCAGCCAGACCCTGAGAGAAATAGCAGAAATGAGGGGTGTGGGCATATCTGAACTGGAAGAAGAAATTGAAAAAAGGAGACTGGTTCTTGAATATCTGGCGGATAACAACATCCGTTCCATTGAGGAAGTGGGCCGCTGTATCAACAGTTACTACAAAGATCCAGATGGGATGCTAGACAGAATACTTTAAGCTTTAGGGATATCTATTTAATAATGAATTACAATCAAGTCATATCTATTTAGATACATGGACCGGTAGATAATAAAAAGAAGGTTTTGGTGAGAGGAATGGTCTTTGGCGGTATTAAAAAGGTCTTCAACCGTATAGGTGACCTGACACTTAACTCCAGCCAGAAAGTTGGCGGTGGAGTTCAGAAGGTCAGTGAAGGAGTGCAAAAACCTGTTAAAAAGATTAGGGATGTTGAAAGGCCTAAAATATCTAGACCTTCCATTAAAAGAGAAACTAAACCGGAAGAGGGTGCCTTCGAACCTAAATCTGTTTCTAAAAATAAAGCTCCTCGTAAAGTTATCAAGAAAATGGGCATGGAAAAGGATGAAATTGAAATTTTCCGTGATCTCATTGACCAGAAATACGAGAGGAAAGAAAAGGTTGAAGATGATGATAAAGCCCAGAAAGAAGCAGTACGTAAAGCATCCCTGGAAGAGCTTCTGAAGGAAGAGGAAAAACCAGGTTTGGATCCTAAACTTATTTTAATTATGGGTGTAATTGCCTTTGCCGTTGTTTTCACCATCATCGTGGTTCTGGGATTCGGTGTGGAGATTGGGCTGGTCTTTGGTATTATCATCTTGCTCATGACCATGTTCATTGTGTATATGCCCAAAATCAAAACTGGTGGCCGTTCTACCGCTGCTTCACGGGAATTACCCTACGCTTTACGGCAAATGGCCACGGAATTAAGGGCTGGAATTGGTTTACATGACAGTATGCGATCCATAGCCATGTCTGGTTACGGACCTCTCTCTGAAGAATTCGCCCGGGCACTGGAGGAAATAAAATACGGAGAAACCACGGAAAAGGCCCTGGTAGATATGAGTGAGAGGATTAACTCCGAAGGACTAACTCGGGCCATACATCAGATCACCCGTACGTTAACCAGTGGAGGGGATCTGGCCAAAACACTGAGCGTAATTGCCGATGATACTGCCTATGAAATGAGAATGAAGCTAAAGGACTACGCCCAAAAACTCAACTCATTTACTATGATCTACATGTTCGTGGCCATATTGGGTCCAGTTATCTTCATGATCATGATTATCGCCGCAGCAACGGTTATGGGGTCAGTTGTACCACCAATACTGCTCATAATCATGTACTTGTTCTTATTCCCTGCTATTGTAGCCTTCATGGCTTTTATGATAAAAAGACTGGAACCAAAGGTCTGAATAATAAGACTGGAACCAAAGGCCTAAATAATACAAAATTGGGGTGTAAAGGGGCGATGTATGCCCTTACTTAACACTATTTTTTTCTGGATATACTTTTTTTTTAGTGGAAAACCAAGGTTATGAATGGTGTTTGTGGGAAATTTTGCTTTTTATAACATCAGATTTTATATATAACTTGTGATAATTGATAATTTCCTATGTCTGACCGTAAGAAGTATTCCCTATTTCCCGGGAAATTATTATTAAAGTAATACTGATTAGGGCTTAAAGATGTTGGTTATGCACAAACTTTATATATTCTAATCAACTAGAAAGAAAACATCATTATAAATCATTATCATTATAAATCATTAAGAATTGGTGATAATTGTGGCACCCAAACCAGAGTCTAAACCAAAAAATTTCAAGGATGATTTTTGGAAAACCAAGGACATTAAAATTTCCATTGGTGAAATTGATGAAGCAAGCGGGGCAATTGAAGTTCCAGAGGTTGAAACTCAGGGACCTACTCCCAAACCCAGTATAACTGATCTAAGATCATGGGATATGAAGTTGATGGGTCGTTATGAGCCATTCTATGCTCCCTTCTGTGATATGTGCTGCCTGTGCACCTTTGGTAAGTGTGATTTGACCAATAAAAAAGGAGCCTGCGGAATTGATGCTGAAGCCCAGCAGGCCCGTACTGTACTACTGGCCAGTTGTATTGGCTCTGCCTGTCACTCGGGCCATTCCCGACACCTGGTGGAACACCTGATCGAAGAATTCGGTGCAGACCAGCCCATAGACATGGGTTTGAACATTGATATTCAAGCCCCCATAATGATGACTGTACTGGGTAAAAAACCCCAGAACTTAGGTGATCTAAAAGAAGCCCTGGATTATCTGGAAGAACAGATGATACATCTTTTATCCGCATGTCACACGGGCCAGGAAGGTAAATCAATAGATTTTGAATCAAAAGCCCTCCATGCCGGACTTATGGATAATTTAGGGATGGAAATTGGGGATATAGCTCAGATAGCAGCCCTTAACCTGCCTAAAGGAGATGAAGATGCACCATTAATCGAAATGGGAGTGGGTACCATTGATACCCAGAAACCAGTGGTGTTATGTATAGGACACAATGTACTCCCTGGTGCAGGAATAATGGATTACATGGATGAAACCGGTCAGGAAGAAGACCTGGAAGTCTGTGGAATTTGCTGTGCCGCCATTGATATCAGCCGGTACAATGACCAGGCCAAGGTTGTGGGGCCCATATCCAAACAGCTCAAATTCGTGCGCAGTGGAGTGGCTGATGTTATAGTGGTGGACGAACAGTGTGTGCGTACCGATATCCTGGAAGAAGCCCAGGCCAAGAACACGGCAGTAATTGCCACCACCGATAAAATATGCCTGGGATTACCGGATTTAACCAGTGAAGACCCAGATAAAATCGTCAGTAAACTGGTGAACAAAGAAATACCTGGAGCCCTGATACTGGATCCAGCTAAAGTTGGAGAAGTAGCGGTAAAAGCTGCTAATATATTATCCCCGGAACGAGCAACACTCAAAAAATTACCTGACCTGGACGAAGTCCAGAAAATGGCTTCGGAGTGCACAGAATGTGGTTGGTGTGTTAGGGTATGTCCCAATGGCCAGCCCATGATGGATGCCGTGGTTAAGGCCGGTGAAGGTGACTTCTCCACCTTTGAAGAACTTTATCTCAACGATGTATGCTACACCTGTGGAAGATGTGAACAGGAATGTGAAAGAGACCTCCCACTCATGTCCATGCTGGCCAAGGTGGGTGAAAAACTCTCCAAAGAAGAAAAATTCAACATCAGGGCCGGAAGAGGGCCTGCTCAGGACGTTGAAATCCGTAGAGTCGGTGCACCACTTGTATTGGGAGACATACCAGGGGTGATCGCCTTTGTAGGTTGCTCTAACTATCCTAATGGTGGAAAAGAAGTAGCGGAAATGGCTAAAGAATTCCTGGAGCGTAACTACATAGTGCTCACCACTGGTTGTGGAGCCATGAACATTGGAGAATACCGGGATGAAGAAGGGAAAACATTATACGAACAGTATGGTGGTGAATTTGATGCTCGTGGACTGGTTAACATGGGATCCTGTGTATCTAACTCCCATGTGGTGGGAGCCACCATTAAGATCGCCAACATATTCGCCAAAAAACCACTGGAAGGCAACTTCGAAGAAATTGCCGATTACATCCTCAACCGGGTGGGTGCCTGTGGAGTGGCCTGGGGGGCCTACAGTCAAAAAGCCGCAGCAATAGCCACTGGCGTTAACCGCTGGGGGATACCGGTGGTTTTAGGACCACACGGGTCTAAATATCGTAGACTGTACCTGGGAAGGGCGGATAAGGTTGACAGCTGGAAGGTTAAGGATCTGCGTACCGGTGAGGTAATGGAAGGGGAACCCGCACCAGAACATTTACTCTATGCTGCAGAAACCAAGGAGGAAGCCCTGCCGGTAATTGCCAAATTGTGCATAAGACCTACTGACACGCCTAAAGGCAGACAGATTAAACTGAACAATTATATGGACCTTTATAAACGTTATTTCGGAGAATTACCTCCGGATGTTCATCTGTTTGTAAGAACGGAGAAAGATATTCCTATAACCTACAAAAAGGATGTTCAGGCTATTTTAGAAGAAGTGGGATGGAAACCCCGAAAAGTAGTTCAGGAACCATCCTTAATGGGAATGGACGGTGATTAAGATGGCCAATGATAGAGTAATACCCTGGCAACCTACGGTTATTGCCGGGCCGAAACAAGCGCTGTTGGTAACGCCTGAAACAGCTGAACTCATGATAAAAAAGGCCAAAAGGCCTCTTTTAATCCTGGGGCCGTTGGTTAAAGAAGACCCGGTACTTTCCCTGGCAACGGGGATAGCAAAAAAATGGGATCTTCCGGTAGTTACCACTGCTGATGCCTATAAAGCCTTTAAGGAAAAAGGTTTGGAACCAACTGCTTACGGGGTAGTAGAGATTGTGAACCTCCTTAAAGACCCGGAATGGTCTGGTTTAAAAGGAGAAGGGCAACATGACCTGGTGATTTTCCTGGGGTGTGTGTACTACATTGGTTCACAGGGATTATCCACACTCAAACACTTTGCACCCCATTTAAAGACATTAACTATATGTAAATTTTTCCATTCCAATGCCGATGCTTCTTTCCCCAACATGAAGGATGAAGAATGGTTCAATTATCTTGAAAAAATGGGTACAGGGGGATAAAAACTAAGAAAACATAATCCATGGTTACTCAAAGGGTGAATTACAAAAATCAGGCTCAAAACAGCATATTTTAGTATTTTATTGATTAATTAATGTGTTTACAAGAGATGAAAGCGCGGATTTGTTAAACGGAGGAATTGGATGTTTGAAGATATACCTGTTGATGTAAGCCCCATGTACGAGGGGGAACGTATCAGATCAGCCAACATGTTCGTGGAACTGGCCGGACCCAAGTCTCTGGGTGCTGAACTGGTACAAGTTGAAGAAAACGTTGAAGATGGCAAAATAGAGGTCATAGGGCCTGAACTGGATGCCATGCAGGAAGGAGATATCCATCCCCTGGGGATCCTGATTGAAATCCAGGGAGAACACCTGGAAAAGGAGCTGGAAGGAGTAATTGAACGCCGAACCCATGAACTCTGCAACTACGTTAAGGGTTTCATGCACCTTAACCAGAGAGATGCCATATGGTGCCGGGTAAGTAAAGAAGCCCTGGCAGCAGGTTTCAAACTGGAACATCTGGCCAAAACATTGGCCATACTTTTTAAGGAAGAATTCCCCCTGATTGACTCGATTGCTATTACCATATTAACTGAACCTGCCAAAGTGGAAGAGTTCGTTGCCAAAGCAAAGGAAGAATACCAGAACAGGGATGCACGAGCCAGGGAACTGTCGGATGAAGATGTTGATGTTTTCTATGGCTGTGTGATGTGCCAATCATTTGCACCCACCCACGTATGTGTGGTTACCCCGGATAGAACTGCCCTCTGTGGGGCAATAAACTGGTTCGACTGCCGGGCAGCGGCAAAAATGGATCCAGATGGACCAATTTTCGAAGTTGAAAAAGGAGACATCATTGACGATGTTAAAGGGGAGTACAGTAATGTTAACTCCGTAGTAACTGAACGCTCCCAGGGAACAGTGGAAAGGGTATTTTTACACAGTGTATTTGAATATCCTCATACTTCCTGTGGTTGTTTTGAGGCAGTTGCCTTTTACATCCCGGAACTGGACGGTATAGGAATCGTTGACCGCGATTTCCGGGGAGAAACCCCACTGGGAATACCATTCTCGGCCATGGCCGGGCAGTGCTCTGGTGGTAAACAGGTGGAAGGATTCACCGGCCTCAGCCTGGAGTACATGCGCTCACCAAAGTTCTTACAGGCCGATGGAGGTTACGAAAGGGTAGTATGGTTACCTAAAGAGATAAAAGACTCCTTAGAAGAGTACATACCCGAGGATATCAAGGATAAAATTCCCACCGAGGAAGATGCTTCCAGCCTTAAGGAGATCCGCAGTTTCCTGGAAGAAAAGGGACACCCCATAATGGAGCGAATGAAAACTCCGGAAGCAGAAGTTCCTGAAGAAGAAATCACCGTGGAGGAAACTCCTGAACTAGGGGGTGAAATGGAAATGGAAGAAATGTCAATGGCACCAGTGGCCTATGCACCAGAACTGACTGTGCCCTCCTCAGGAGGGGTGAAAATAATCTTCAAAAACGCCAAGGTCTATGCCGAAAAGGTGATTATCAAGAAAAAATAGGAATATCGGTATAAGACTGGCCTAAAAATTAAGTAAATTACCAACTTTGGGAGCAAATAAAGTGATCATAGCAGTAAGTGGAAAAGGTGGAACTGGGAAAACCCTGGTATCATCTCTCCTGATAAAATCCCTGACCAACACTGGAAAGGATATTCTGGCTATTGATGCCGACCCCGACAGCAATTTACCCGAAGCATTGGGGGTAGATGTCCACAAAACCGTGGGAGATGTTAGGGAAGAATTAAAAGAAGACACAGCCAAGGGCAGGATACCAGTAGGAATGAACAAGTGGGATATTTTGGACTACAAGATAATGGAGTCCATCATTGAAACCCCCAGTTTCGATCTCCTGGTTATGGGCCGACCCGAAGGCAGTGGATGTTACTGTGCAGTTAACAACATGCTCCGCAGAATAATCGAAAACCTATCATCCAATTATGATGTGATCATCATTGACACCGAGGCTGGCCTGGAACACCTGAGCCGCCGAACCACCCAGAACGTGGACATGATGCTGGTGGTCACTGATAAATCAAAAAGAGGAATGCTCACTGCACAACGAATTGGCCAACTGGCTGAGGAGCTGGAAATAAAATTCCAGGAGTTGTATCTGGTGGTAAACAGGGTGAATCCTGAAAATGAGGAAGAAATCCTGAAAAAAGCCAGGGAAACTGGTCTGGACATAGCAGGGGTAATCTTTGAGGATGAAGAGGTAACCCAGTATGATATTGAGGGAAGACCCCTGGTGGAACTTCCTGATGAATCAAATACTGTGAAAACAGTATCCGGGATATTATCCCACATTAGAAAGTAATTAAGGGCGTGGGTATATGGATAAAATGTCGCAACTTCTTAAACTACTGGAAAAAACAGACTATATAGAGATCAATGAATTTAGAATGGACTTTGAGGAACTGGAACTGCAACTAATGCCAGCCATGCAGAGAGTAGTGCAGCAGGCAGCAACCAAACAGGCTGCAGTTCAGGAAACCATCAAAATGATGGAAGCCGCTGATTTTGTTCCTCCAATTAAAGATTACCCCGGTGAAGTAGCCCAGGTGCAACTGGGTGCCGGAACCAGAAAACCAGTATATCTGGGAGGTCAACAGGCACTTTACCGCTTCGAAGAACCACAACCCAATCCTCCGGTGGTAACCTTTGATGTCTTTGACATCCCCATGCCCGGACTACCCCGTCCCATAAGGGAACACTTCTCCGATGTAATGGAACACCCCGGGGACTGGGCCAAGAAGGCAGTGAAGGACTTCGGAGCCAACATGGTCACCATACACCTCATTGGAACCGGACCCAAGGTCATGGATAAAACCCCACGACAGGCTGCCGAAGACATAGAAGAAGTCTTGCAGGCAGTGGACGTACCACTGGTTATAGGGGCATCGGGAGACCCACAGAAAGACCCCATAATACTGGAAGCTGCAGCCGCAGCCGCAGAGGACGAAAGGTGTCTACTGGCTTCCGCTAACCTGGACCTGGACTACAAAAGGGTGGCCAAGGCAGCAGTGGATTACAACCATGCCGTCTTAAGCTGGGCCATCACCGATATAAACATGCAAAAAACCCTCAACAAGTATCTCATGAAAGAGGGCTTAACGCAAAAGGACATTGTCATGGACCCCACCACCTGTGCCTTAGGTTACGGTATAGAATTCTCCATCGATGTCATCACCCGAACCAGACTGGCGGCACTCAAGGGAGACCAGGATCTGCAGATGCCCATGAGTTCTGGAACCACCAACGCCTGGGGATCCAGGGAAGCCTGGATGAAAAACGATGCCTGGGGTCCCACTGATTACCGGGGACCAATCTGGGAGATATTCACCGGGTTAACCATGATGCTCTGCGGAGTGGACATCTTCATGATGCTGCACCCCCTGTCAGTTCAGATTTTAAGCGAAATTGGCTCCACTTTTACCAAGGATTATCTCACCAGTGATGTGCCGGACATATCCAACTGGATAGCGGAGCTGGAATAAGGAGGTTATGAGTATGCAAGTCACGGCAATGGATATATACAGATTGCTTCCCCAGACTAACTGTGAAGACTGTGAAGAAGCTGCCTGTGGAGAGGCCTCCTGCATGGCCTTTGCCACCAAATTATCGGAAAAAGAAGCCCAACTGGAAATATGCACCGAATTATCATCCGAGGCTTTCGACAAACTGGAAACCCTGCTGGCACCAGCAGTAAAGGAGATAACCATAGGAACCGGTGATAAAACCATCACCATTGGTGGGGATGAAGTACTGTACCGCTACGAGTTAACCTACTACAACCCCACCTCCCTGATCATTGACATTTCCGACAACATCAGTGATGCTGAGTTCGCAGAAAGGGTAAAGGTCATAGAGGAAACAGAATTTGAAAGGATCGGTGAAATGCTCACCCTCGATGCTATCGCCCTGAGAAATGCATCCGGAAATGCTGAAAAATTCGCCGAAGCTGCTTTGAAACTTAAAAAATCCAAACTACCCCTGGTGCTGTGTTCATTCGACCCAGATGCCATGAAAGCCGCTTTAGAAAAGGTAGGAGACGAAAGACCTTTAATATACGCGGTAAATGAATCTAATCTGGAAGAAATGGCAGCCCTGGCCATGGAATACAACTGCCCGGTAGCCATATTCTCCCCTAACGACCTGGAAAAGATGAAACAGTTGAGCCGGGCCCTTAGGAATAAGGGAATAGAAGATATAGTACTGGATCCTGGTACGTTTGTCCAGGAAGGAATTGGTGACACTCTGGATAACTTCGTCATGATCCGTCGACTGGCAGTGGAAGAACGAGATGAAGACTTCCGCTTCCCCTTAATGGGAATACCTGCCCTGACCTGGATATACGAGAAAGATGAAGTTCAGGGAGGTATCCGGGAGGCAACCATCGCTGCCACCCTCATGAACAAATATGCGGACCTACTCATATTCCACGGAACCAACATATGGGAATTAATACCAGTCCTCACCCTAAGACAGGGCATATACACTGACCCACGGAAGCCACAGGCAGTGGATCCGGGATTATATGAGTTCGGTGAATTGGATAAAAACTCCCCGGTCCTCATGACCACCAACTTTGCCCTCACATTCTACACTGTGGAAGGAGATATCAAAGGCAAAGCCAATGCTTACCTCCTGGTACTGGACACTGAAGGAAGGGCAGTGGACGTTTCCCTGGCAGGTGGCCAGTTAAATGCAGAAGCAGTGGCTGACCTTATTAAAGAAACCGGTATCGAGGATAAGGTGGATACCCGCACCCTGATCATACCCGGTTTATCCGCTCCAGTAAGTGGAGAAATTGAGGATGAAAGTGGCTGGGAAGTACTGGTTGGTCCCCGAGACTCTTCCGGTGTGCCTGGATTCCTGGAAGAACTTAAAGAAAAATCCTAATATCCCAACTTGTGGTTAATAAGGAATGAGTAATCAGGAAGGAATTAACATGAAGACACTGATGGTAATTGATTCCCGTCGCTGCAGTGAGTGCCAGGACTGCATCAATGCCTGCCAAAACACCCATGGAGTAGCCAGAGCCAAGAAAAGCAGCACAGTACCAGTATTCTGTCTGCAATGTCACCCGGACAAGGCTCCCTGTGCCCGAATATGCCCCACCGGTGCCATCTATGAAGAAGATGGCACTTTAATCGTGGATGAGGACTCCTGTATCATGTGCCGCCTGTGCATGATCGCCTGTCCCGTGGGTATGCTGGTTATAGATGGAGAGAAAAAGGCAGTGCAGAAGTGCACACTGTGCCTGGATGCCGAAGATCAGATACTACCGGCCTGTGTAGAGGCCTGTAAGGATAATGTCCTCAAGATATTCTCGGTGGAAGACCTGGATGAACTTAAAAAGGATCTCTCCTACACCGAAGTACTTAACGAGGCCATGAAAGCCTACCAGAACAAGCTTTAAATTAGATTTTCCACTAAAACCAATTAATTTGGGAAGATTAGGGTCTCACTACACGAAGACCTTCTATCTTCACACCCTCTTTTTTTAACAGTTCCTTCTTCATTTCCACTCCCCCACCGTAGTTACCCAGATTCAAATCAGATCTAACCACTCTATGGCAGGGTATAACCAGTGGGAAAGGATTCCGTGCCATTGCACTCCCCACCGCCCTCCAGGCCCGGCCACCCAGGGACTCTGCCACCTCCTTGTAGGTTCTAACTTCTCCCCGGGGGATTTCCGCAACAATTTCCAGTGCCTTAAGATCAAAGTCATAGGGAACCGTTCCGGCCTTATTTTTTGATTTTTCAGTGGACAAGTCCAGCATATCCTGGTCAAAATCCAGGGAATCTCCCTGGTAGATTTTAACAATCCTTTTAAGTAAGGGCTGGTATTTTTCAGTTAACTGGAAGTGGGGAAATTCCAGGGTAACCTGTTCCAGGATCTTCTCCCGGCTGGTCTGGGGTAGAAATATTTTCACTATTTTTTGGTTCCGGGGAGAAACTCCCACTGCAAAAACGAGATCATCTGCGGGATAAATTGATATCCAAACATTTTCCAGGGGCTTGTTATCAGGGTGTCCTTTCATGGTGCATCTCCAGAATTCGATATGTCCGGGGTATGTAATCGTTAATTATATTATAGTGAAGTTTCACAAATGGGTTCTTAAATTCTACCCCTGAAAACATAATAGTAATAGACAAATGGAATCTCATTTCTTAAAAAATAGAATAAAATAAACCTCTAAATGATTCGATTAACCGTATATGTAGAAACTGTCCACCATTAGTTTTATATCCTCGTTGGCTTCCTGGAAGGCGACGGGATCTCCCACGAACCACAGGTAGTACAGTAAATTTGCCTTTTTAAAGGAAACAATCAGTATACTGGTGGGGGTTACCTCGTGGTTCTCACCGTATATCTCATATATCTCCATATCATACTTTTCAAAGCCCCGTTCATCCATTACTTCACTACCCTGAATACGGAACACATCCTTGAGCATTTCTGCAAATTCACGGGATGTTATTTCCCCTACATCAGTGTTACGGTTAAGAGATAAAGTTATGGAGTTGTTGGCATACAGACCACGGAGCACCTTCTTGGCATCCGAGGTACTCACCATTTCCCAGTGATCAGAATAATCTAAGGATACCTCTCCATTATCATAATTTAAAATTCGAACTTCTTTTTTGGGTTTGAGAATTTTTTGGATGGCTATATCAGCCTGATCCCGTACATATTTGTATTCATCCCTTTGAGCATTCCTCAGAACTTCTAGTCCCCGGGCATCGCCGATTCTTCCCAGTGCTTCGGCAGTTTTACCCCGCACATGGCGATTTTTATCAATGGGTTTTGAAAGAACTTCTATTAATGCAAAGAGAGCATCTTCACTCCCGATTTTCCCCAGGACTTCCACTGCCTTGGCTCTCATTCTCCAGTTTTTGTTTTTAAGTGTTTTTATAAGGGCGGGGACTGCGCTGTCACCTATTTTTCCCAGGGCCAGCATGGACTTCCACCGCACATCAGCATCCTCATCATCCAATGATTCCAGAAGAACAGGAATGGCCCGTTCATCTCTCATTTTCCCCAAAGCCACTGCGGCATATTTCCGCACATGCCAGTCACTATCTTCCAGGGCATTGATAAGATAGGGCACAGCGGTATTATCACCAATGATCCCCAGAGAATTGGCAGCAGTCCTCCTGACACTCCAATTGTTATCTTCCAGGGCAGAAATCAAGGCATCAACTGCTAGGGGGTCTCCTATTTCTCCCAGGGCCCAGGCTGCCTTTAACCGGACTTCTTCATCCGGATCTCCTTCCATGGAATCAATGAGGGAAGGAATTGCACGGGGGTCGCCTATTTTTCCCAGGGCTTCTGCTGAATTTTCCCGGACTGCACTCAGGACGATGTAGTCTGAGTGCCAGGTTTTATAGCGCAGAGCTTCAATAAGGGGGAGTACGGCCCTTTCATCACCTACCTTTTTCAAAGCACGGGCTGCTTCTTTCCTGGTGAGATAATCCTGATCTTTAAGGGCTTTTACCAAACCCTCCACATCTTTCTCTTCTTCCAGATATTCGATATTCACTTCAGAATCCATAGCAATCTCCGGGAACTGGGGGTAAATATATAATTATTCTATTCTATTGACTGCGGAAGTTATAAATGGTACTGGTTTAACTATAGTATCTCCTTTAAAAGTTTTAAAAATTGAGGGTATTCCCGTACAAAACCAAGCATGGACATTTTGGAAATGGATTCCAGGTCCTGGTCCTTCAGGAATTTGGCCAGGATATTCATTTCCTCATCACTCAGTTGATCCATTATTTTACGATACTTGAGAGATTCTTTAAGATCCTTCCCCACTTCCTTTTTCCATAGCTTTTGATAGTTTTTCAGGAAACCACGGGAGGTATCATCATTTTCAATGGCTTCTACCGCCATTTCACCAGCAATACGTGCACAGTGAGCAGTTACATGGATTCCTCCCCCTGTGAAAGGCTCTACCTGGCCAGCAGCATCCCCAACTACCATCAGGCCATCAGTATAGGTTTTATCCACCGGGCCTCGGACTGGAACTCCACCTATGTTGAGTTCCACGGGAGTGGCATCCATATTGGCCGTAAATTTTCTTAGAAAGCTGTAGGCAGTTTTTGTATCGCTCCGAACACCCACCCCTACATTGGCCACACCATCACCCTTGGGAAAGACCCATACATAGCCCCCCGGGGCTATTTTTCTCCCAAAATAGAATTGAAGATAGTGGGGATCGTAGTCTACACCCACCATTTCGTACTGCGCACAGGAACAGAGAGTACCCGGGGTATGCTGGGTTTTAAGCCCGGCCTTTCGGGCTATCTGGGATTCTATTCCATCGGCAGCAATAACCACATCTGCATCAATTTCCAGGGTATGGCCCATATGGGTGGCCACCACTCCACAGACCTTACCGTCCCGGCGTATGAGATCCTTAACCCGGGTCTTGACCATGATGTCTGTCCCTGCCTTGGCTGATTCAATGGCCAAGTGCTTGTCGAATATTTTTCTCTCTAAAATAAATCCTTCAGCATATCCCCCTTCCAGATGACCGTGGGTACCGTCCGGGGCATACACATCTGCTCCTTTAATTTCTGAACAAACGTATTTAGGGGAAGGTTCCATTTCCAGGGTTTGGAATGTACTGGAACTGGTGGCTTCGGCACACTGCACTGGAGTTCCAATTTCCTGATTTTTTTCAATCATTAACACATCCAAACCATTTTTAGATGCAAACAACGAGGCCGTGGATCCACCGATACGTGCCCCCACTACCACCACATCATACTTCATGGTTTCCCTCTTTAATTGCTCCCACTGGGCATACTATTAAACATTTAGTGCAGTTTTTACATTCCCCCTGAATGATCCTCATTCCCTCTAGTTCCAGAGTACCGTAGGGACAGACTGCTACGCATGCTCCGCAATATCCACATTCTTCTGCAGAGATTATCATCTTAACACCAGATCCTCATTAAACACTTAATGACAGGTTCTTTTATTTCCAGTTGTGTAGTTAGTGTTATATTTATAAAATCTTAACTTTATTAATCTTTCTAACCAGGGGGCACGGAAAATATACCATATTTTCACCTGATAAATGATTAATGATGTTTTGGCTTGGTTTACTGGCCGCTTGCTTATTATTTTATATTCAGGGTCAATTCCACTCCTTTACCTGCAACCATGATTTTTTTAATGTATTCTTTGTACCAGATTCCTATCACTTCCCCTTTACGGTAGATCTTAACCTGGGGAGTGTCCACCCTCATCTGGTCGCATTGATGACAGGAAATGGGTTCCTCACCTAAAATAAGAACATAAAATAAACTACCATTACTCTCAATAATTCCATCCTGTTCATTTAGTTCTCTCTCATCGGCCAGATCCATGTTAACTCCGTAATTTTTCAGACTCAGGATTCTGGTTCTTAAATGTGAAGGTTTTGATGAATCCATACCTACAAATTCACCTCCTTATGAATTGGTTAAAATAAATATCAAAAATTACTGCTATTTAACCGAATAAACAGTGAAGATAACCTAATTTTTCTTTAATGAACAGTGTACAAGACACTGGTAGAGAATATATATTGTTAATCTAATTATGGTTACTGATATAATAATATTAAAGTGGAAGATTTTAATCTGTATATTAAATGGGGGTTAAAAAATCTGATGGTCCCACATAATTTACCCCTGATTAGGGAGTGGGAACCGTTAAATTAATATATGACATTCACCCACTTGAGTGTATTGCAGGGGTGCCCGAGCGGCCAAAGGGGGAGGACTTAAGATCCTCTGGTGTAGGCCTTCGAGGGTTCGAATCCCTTCCCCTGCACTTTATACTATTCATGGATCAACTTCAAACAAACTTTAAATACTAAAAGAGAGTTTAAATAGTAAAAAGTTCAACTACAATTATTGCCTTAGTGGCTCAGCCGGTAGAGCGATACCTTGGTAAGGTATAGGCCGGGGGTTCGAATCCCCCCTAAGGCTTTTCTTTTAATTATCATATAATCCTAGTTTTTTTAGATATTCCATTGTTATATTATCCTTAGATATTTAGAAAACCTTATATTAATTTCTAATAAGATATCATTGAGATAAAATTACTCTGTAACTTGATAATTAATTCAATCTTTTTGGTGATTGGTATGAGAGAGAGAATAATCCAAATTTCCGATGTTCATTTTGGGGAGAAAAACTTTTCCCACGATCTTAAAAACAATATTTTAAACCAGATTGAAGGTGAAAATCCGGATCTGGTAATAGTTTCCGGTGATCTTACCACCAACGGATATCCCCATGAATATGAGGAGGCCGCAGCCTTCGTTGACCAGTTGCGTTCCCTGACCAAGACCTACGTGATTCCCGGTAATCATGATGCCCGTAACGTGGGATTACTACACTACGAGAGCATGATTGGTAACCGGAAATTTGTTCACATGGACAAGGACGGGGAATACGCAGTAATTGGTCTGGACTCATCTGAACCAGATATCAACGATGGACAGATCGGTATAGACCAGATGGAATGGTTGAAAACCCAGCTGGAAAAAATTCCCGAACACATGGGTAAAATAGTAACCTTCCACCATCACCTGATGCCCATCCCCCAGACTGGAAGGGAAAGAAATATACTGTTGGATTCTGGGGATTTAATGAGATTATTAACCGACAAGGGTGTTGACCTGGTACTAAACGGCCATAAACATGTTCCCAATGTGTGGATGGTTGAAAAGATGGTCACCCTCAACTCGGGAACTGCCACCACCCGTAAGCTAAGGGGTCAAACCAGACCCTGCTACAACCAGCTATCCTTTGAAGATGAGGATTTCGTGGTGAACCTGGTGGATACAGAAACTGGTCGTAAAAAACAGCTGGCTAACTATTCAGTTAAGGTTGAAAATGAGGAGTACGTGGTCTGTTCTACTCGTCACACTCCCACGGGTAAATAAGGGCCAATAAAATCTTACGGAGCTCTAAATCAGATCCCTTAATTTTTTTAATTTTACATGGCTGGTGTTTTAGATGGCTAAAAAAATAATTCAATTATCTGATGTGCATTTTGGTGACATTACCTTCTCCCACCAACTCAAATCCAATCTCTTAAATCAACTGGAGGATGCCAATCCGGATCTGTTAATATTTGCTGGAGATATCACTGCCAGTGGATTTCAACATGAATACGAGGAGTCCCTGGAATTCGTTGATGAATTAAAGTCATTAACCAAAACACACTGGGTCCCGGGAAACCACGATGCCCGTAACGTGGGACTGGTCCATTTCCAGAACATGATCAGCCCCCGGAAGTTTGTACACACCGATAAAAACTCCAACTTCACCATCATTGGACTGGATTCTGCTGAAGCTGATGTGAGCCACGGACAGATCGGACGCGACCAGATGGACTGGTTGAAAGATGAACTGGCCAAAATACCAGAGGACCGGGCTAAAGTTGTTACTTTCCACCACCATATTATCCCCATACCTCAAACTGGGAGAGAAAGGAATATTTTGCTCGATTCCGGGGATTTAATGCATGTTTTAACTGAAAATGGTGTTGATTTTGTGTTAAATGGTCATAAGCATGTCCCCAATGTGTGGATGCTTAACAACATGGTGGTCTTAAATTCAGGAACGGCCACCACTGGTAAACTGAGGGGTAACATGTGTGCCAGTTACAATGAACTGGAAATTAAGGATGGAGAAGTGTTGGTTAATATGGTTAAGACGGAAACTGGGAGTAAAAAAGCGATGGCACATTATTCCGTGGAAGTTCGTGATGAATCCCTCCTAATCCAATCTTATACTCACAACTCCATACATCAGGTATGAATTAGTAGAAAGGAAAATCATTAAATCCTAAATCACATAACATTTGAAATTTCAATACATTTAACAATCTTTTAACAGAGATTTACTAACTAAAGATTTACTAAATCATTCATAGAGATTTACTAAAAAATTTGGAATGAAATGAGTTTGCGATAGAATGTCAAAAAGTTTAGATATAATAATGGCCGGAGTTATTTCCGGGATAGTGGCCTTCACGACCTCTCAGCTGGGAATAGCCGGAACTATAATTGGTGCAGTAATAGGTTCCATGCTCTATCAGTTTATGAGCCATGTTTTTAAGGACCCTATAGAAAATGTGAACACTTTAAAGACCCAGAGGGTGGAAAGCAGTATATTTTATGTTTTTCCCCTGGTGATAATCCTGGGGATAGAGATTATCTATCTTCTGTCTTCAGTTTACCACATGCCGGGTGAATTATTCCAGTCCCTGGAAACCGCCACGGGATGGAACCTGTTTAGAACCATTGGGGTGGGGCTCATTGTAATGGGAGTTTATCCCCTGCTGGAACCGGAGCGCATACCCCCGATCTACGGTGTGGCGGTGCTGGGTGTGGGTGTGGTGAAACTCATGGCGGGATTTGTGGATTATAATTCTCCAATTGTGGCCTTGTATTCCCCCATCTTCCATCAATTCAGTGAATTGATCTCCATAATACTCATAGCGGTGCTGTTATATGTGATAGTAGCACTGATCCAGGATTCAGTCAATATTTCCAGTAAAGAAGATCCAGGTTTGAAGGAAATAGAATGAACCTTTAACATAGTGATAATCTTTAACTTTAACTTGGCGGGATGTAAATCTCTTATCAGGGCAATGATAAAATGACTAACCGAGCAAAAAACAGTACTCTCAAGGCAGTTCTGGAGGTAATTTTATACGATAATCCTGCTACCCAGGATGAAATAGCAGATAAACTGGGATTGACCCGGAGGTACGTCACTAAACTGTTGCAACCCATGATCAAGGAGGGTGTGGTTCGCCGGGCCTACATCCTGGATCTCAAGAAATTCGATGAATTTTCCGAAATGTTCGATGAGGAGAAAACTTCCCGGGAACACGCTGGAACCTTTCTCATAAAAGATATGCTCCGGGACATGGCCAAACACATCTGCCAGCAGTTTGACATGTCCTTTGAAGCCCTGTCACAGTACGATGCCGAAATGGCTGAAGAAGCCCTGAAACTGGATTACATTTCCAACAACATGCATGAAAAGATTCGTTCTTCGGTGGAAACCGTGATATCCATTAACCCCTACTCCGAGTTCAGTAAAACCATGATCATGGGGGAAGTGGGCTACGATCTGGAGCGCATTGCCGACCATACCTGTCACATTGCCAACTTCGCCCTCCATGAATCAGATCCCATTAGTGAGGAGATGATGGAAATATTAAAATCCATGTACAAAACCTCACGTAAAATGGTTAACCAGTCCATGGAATCATTTTTAGACGAGCGTCTGGAACTTAAAGATAAGGTTATGGACTACGAGGAAAAGATCCATGAGCTCCAGAGAAAGGCCCTAAACAACATCGCCACCCAGATGGCTGAGGATGATGTCATGGATAAGGACCGATCCAACTATTATCTCTCCTTATCCCGCGTGGTTAAGGCCTTTGAACGTATAGGGGATATATCCATAGAGATAATCGGCACTTCCGGGGAATTCTACCGTAACATACCCCGTACCACCACTCCGGAACGTTTCCGCAGGAGACAATGACTGGACAGTATCCACGGATGAGTTAAATACATTATCTTCATTTTTTTTTATTGTAAAAGACGACTGATTTTTTTATTTAAAGACAGACTAAAAATCTATTAGATGTGAACAATTTTAGATGTGAACAATTTTTTTTAAAATCTTTTGCACCGACTTAAGAATCTAATTTTTGGGTGTTATTTTTAGTAGATGCCCCTTAATTTATAGTTGAATTTAAATGAAAAATTGGGGTTAACCCCTATTTTATTACTCAAAAAGTGAACTTGCATGCACTAATGGAGTTTAATTTGGCTGGGGTTTAAGAAGGAATTATTTAATGTTTTTATTAACAGCGAAGTTGTAACCATTTCGGGGAATAGATTTTACTGGTATTTCTTCTGCGGAGTATCCTCTGGTGGTTAACTGGTTGGGTT
>NPIE01001469.1_pt1:0-15000 | contig 58719 bp, 63 predicted proteins | sample 8637661 | NCBI WGS metagenome assembly NPIE01 (sample SAMN07420842, study PRJNA396082) | bioreactor metagenome | isolation source: sample BA12 brine-fed electro-methanogenic bioreactor BA | place: Japan: Kochi | collected 2016-12-09 | reverse complement strand
GCCGGTGATTTAAGATTTATTGAAACCAGTATTAAGGTTTCAAGTCACTTAAAACGAATTTCTGGTTTGGCCTCCAATATTGCGGATATTGCCCGCCATATCAAGGATGAAGAGATCCCGGAAAAACCCCTCTTTGATCTGCAGCGCATGGCTGATATAGTGGATGGGATGGTTAGTAAGAGTATGGCTGCATTTTTAGCCAAGAACATGAATGTAGCCCGTGAACTACACCGGGACGATGATAAGGTGGATGATCTATTCGATCACGCCCTTAAGGACATTACCAAGAGCATGTTCCAGGACAAAGAATCCATATCCTACCTCATCTACCTGCTGTTCCTGGCCAGATTCCTGGAGAGAATTGCCGACCGTGCAGAAAACATTGGAGATAGAACCATCTTCATGATCACCTGTGAAAAAGATCAGTTTGCCATTGGAAAGAAACCAGAAGGGTAGGTTTAAGGTTTTTTAACACAAGACCATTTTAATGGTCTTTATTCTTATTTTTTGATTAAATTAGGAAACAGTTTTTTTTGGAACTTTGTTTTGGAACTTTTTTGGAACTTTGGAACTGAAAATTAAAGAACATTCAGGGGTAGGTTGGAAGAGTATTATCTTCCGTTTAATTATTTATAAAAAAAAGTGGAATCCAGAGAATAACGGTATTTTTATTCTGTTTAATATTTATTCTGTTTTTAAAGTTCCAGTCGCCCTGCGGGCAGCCCAGCACTGTATACAAACTCCTATGGGAAGACCGGCAGTGTGGGTGTCTGCGTATTCTATTTTAACATCCAGGGCGGTGGTTTTACCCCCTAAACCCATGGGGCCGATTCCCGTGGCATTAACCATTTCCAACATTTCTCTCTCCAAGTGGGCCATTCTCTCCTCGGGGTGGTGCTCTCCAACTTTCCGGAGAAGGGCTTTCTTGGCCAGTTTCAAGGCCATATCCGATGATCCACCAATTCCCACTCCTACCACGATGGGGGGGCACGGTTTTCCTCCGGCTGAGAGCACGGTGTCCAGGACAAACTGCTTAATTCCTTCCTCCCCTTCACCCGGGAGGGCCATTTTAAGGGCATTGTTGTTCTCGGAACCGAAACCCTTGGGGAAAATGGTAATTTCCAGTTCATCATTATCCACCAGTTCCAGGTCAATCAGGGGAATGAAACGGCCACTGTTGTTCCCGGTGTTCTGTCGGGTGAGTGGATCCACCACATTGGGGCGTAAGGGCACCTCACCAGTGGCTCTTTGCACACCCTTAACAATACCTTCCTTCAAATTTTCCACTTCCACCTTGCCCATCTTAACAAATACAATGGGGAGGCCGGTATCCTGGCAGAGGGGAATATTCATTTCTTCCGCGGCCTTTATATTATCTAAAATAGCTTTTAAATTTAAAAGAGCAGTCTCATCATCTTCAATTTTGAATGCATGTTCCAGGGCATTCTTAACATCTTCAGGGAGTTTTATAACCGCTTCCTTATATAATCGGCAAATTTCTTCTTCTACCCTCTCTTGACTAATCATAGAATCTAGTTTAATCCCCACCCTTATTTAAATTTAGTTCTACCTCAGTTGGAAAGGGAAGGTATGGTGGGATCATCCCTTATTCTTAACCGTTGACTTAATTTAAAACCAAGAAAAAACCCTGGAAAAATTGTGTATCAATCCAATTTCAGTAGTGGATCCAAGTGCGAGCACTGGCAAAAAATAAAGCCCGAATTAATGGGGTTAAAATAATCAGTGAAAATAAATTGAGTAAAAATAAATCAGCAAATCAGAAACAGTAATGAGAGGAATAAAGTAAGTAAAAATAAACTACAAATCAAAAAAACAGTAAAAAATGGGAATAAATAGAGGAAGGGAGGATGATGATCAGATTATTTCATGATCATCTTAACTCTTTCCAATTCTTTAGCTATACGGTCCCGTTTATCCGCCAGGATATCTTCAGAACTCATTTTAAGAGCATCTTTAGGACACACGGAAACACAGAGTGGTTCATCCCGTTCAAAGCACAGGTCACATTTGGTGGCAATTCCACATTCATTTAGATTGATGGCACCTATTGGACAGGCATCCCGGCACAGTCCACAGCCAATACATTCCTCTTCATGGATTATAACCGCTCCATTGACCTTTTCGATTGCTCCCTCTGGACAGATGGTCATGCAGGGGGCGCGTTCTTCAGCACAGTGCAAACAGTAAACTGGCACGCCACTGATCACTCTTATAGCGTTTTTAGGACATATGCGTTCGCATTTCCCGCATTCATCACAGAGTTCTGGTTGGGAGATAAGTTCTTTCATTGCTAGGCCTCCTTATCCAGGGCCTTTTTAGCCCGTGTGCTGGCGGTCATAATGTTAATGAGATCAGAACTTTTCTTACTCTTTTTACCGATACCCGTGATTTTTTCGATGTGTTTGCGCTGCTTTTCAGCCTGCAACTTATCAGTGTCCACCTTGGCTATGGCCCGTTTGGAACAGGCTTTCACACAGGCCGGGGTGTCCAGATCAGGGCACTGGTTACATTTATGGGATTTTCGTTCGTGTATGGTCGCCGCACCAAAGGGGCAAACCATCATACACAGTCCGCAGCCAATACATCTTTCCGGGTCCACTCCTTCTTCACCCATGGCTTCGGTAGGGCAGATCAACTGGCAGGGTGCATCTTCACAGTGCTGACAGATAATGGGATAAAATGATCCCTCCACTTCCCTTACCAGGATCCCGGAAGTTCCGTGGAGCCGGGCACATGCCTCCTGACAGTCCAAACACCCATCACAGAGGTCGGACTGGATAATTATTTTTTCCAAGGCTAAGCCTCCTATATTTTGAGTTCACTGCAGATGGCATCCACATTTTTCTGGATACGTTCTCTTTCTAATTCAGTAAGATGTTTGAAACGTTTTTGAGCCTGTAAGTATTCATCCACCATTTTACGTTGCAGTGGTCGGTAGGTGACACGGAAGTCTCCATCCTCGATTTCATAGAGTATCCATGAACCGGTTTCCACAGCCAGACGTCCCAGGTCAATGGTCTTGGAGGGGCTGAAACCCCAACCAGTGGTACAGGGCTGGTGTAAGTGAATGTAAGCCGGACCATCTACTTCTCGGGCCTTCTGAACCTTTTTCATGAAGTCTTCCGGGTAGGATATGCTGGCGGTGGCTACGTAGGGTACACCGTGGGCCGCCATGATCATGGGTATGTTCTTTTTGGGTTTGTCCTCACCAAAACTTTCCTTACCATGGGGGCTGGTGGTGGTGGATGCACCGTAAGGGGTGGCTCCACTTCTCTGCACACCGGTGTTCATGTAGGCTTCGTTATCGTAACAGATGTAGATCAGGTTGTGACCCCTTTCCATGGCTCCGGACAGTGCTTGCAGTCCTATGTCTGCTGTTCCTCCGTCACCAGCAAATGCCACTACTTGGGCATCTTTTCCCTGTGATTTTAAGGCCCTTTCCACTCCAGATGCAACTGCAGCTGCGTTTTCAAAGGCCACGTGTATCCAGGGGATTTCCCAGGCAGTTTCCGGGTAAGGGGTGGTGATAACCTCCAGACAGCCAGTGGCGGAAATAGCTACCGTGTTTTTGCCCAGTGCCTTCAGGGCCAGCCTAACACCTACGGTAGCTCCACAACCGGCACATCCTCGGTGTCCAGGGGCCAGGAATTCTTTTTCACTGATTTCCATTTAGACTTCCTCCTTTTTGAGTCCGATCCATTCCACCTCTCCGGTGGGGTTTTTAGTTTTTTCAATGATTTCCCTGAGGAATGAAGGGGTTATATCTCTTCCTCCCAGTCCAGCTATAAATCCATGGGCGTCGGCATTGGTGGTGGCTCGGATGTTGTTGTAGAGCACTCCTCCCATTCCAAATGAGATGTTTTTATCTATCACTGCCACTTTGGAAGCTTTTTCCAGGACTTCTTTAATTTCTTCAGTGGGGAAGGGACGGAACACCCTGATTTTCAGGAGTCCAACTTTTTCTCCTTCTTCTCTTAAATCATCGATAACATCTTTAATGGTTCCACAGAGTGAACCCATGGCTACCATGATGATTTCGGCGTCATCACAGCGGTAAGTTTCAACGAGATCATATTCCCGGCCGAACACTTCTTTAAATTCCTGGTTGGCCTTGCTTATGACACTCTTGGATTTTTCCATGGCTGCTTCTATGGCGTAACGGGCTTCCATGTAGTAGTCCGGGTCAGTGAAGGTTCCAATGGACATGGGGTTTTCCGGGTCCAGGAAAGCGTAGGGTTTGTAGGGTGGTAAGAACTGGTCCACCTCTTCCTGGCTGGGCACATCCAGTGGTTCCACAGTGTGGGTCAGGAAGTATCCATCGATACAGACCATGCAGGGTAGTAAAACTTCTGGGTCTTCGGCCACTCGGTAGGCTATTAAAACCGCGTCCAGGGCTTCCTGTGCGTTTTCTGCGTATATTTGCAGCCATCCTGAGTCACGTTCAGATATTGAATCCTGTTGATCGTTCCATATACTCAGTGGTGCAGATAGTGCTCGGTTTGCATCCACCAGTACAATGGGGCTCCGCATACCAGCCGCAGCAAACAGTATTTCGTGCATCAGGGCCAGGCCCTGGGATGAGGTTGCACTGAAAACTCGGACACCAGCTCCGGAAGCACCTAAAGCAGCACTTATTGCGCTGTGTTCAGATTCCACACGGATGTATTCGGCTTTCAGGTCTCCGTCGGCCACAAACTGGGCCAGATATTCGGAAATGGTTGTTTGGGGTGTTATGGGATAAACAGGAACTACGTCTGGTTTAGCCATTTTAACGGCTTCGGCCACGGCTCGGTTGGAAGAATAAACTTTTTGAACCATTTTATCCTCTCTCCATTTTTATTGCTTTAACTGGGCATTCTTCGGCGCAGATGCCACAGCCCTTACAGTAATCGTAATCTATATCGTAATCCTGGTTTATACATCCTTCCGGACAGAAAAGAACACAGTTGCCGCAGTCAATACATTTTTCTTTATCCAGAATGGGCTTGAAGGTTCTCCAGCTTCCGGTTTTGTTGTTTCGGGTGCTTCCAGGTTCTTTAACACATGCTCCAGTAGATACCATTAGATCACCTTTTTTACTCCACCTTTTCGAAGGCAATTTTCGCTGCTTCAGCGTTCTTTTCCCCAATTGGACCAGGGAAAGTTTCTTTGGTTATTTTGATGATTGAGTCCAGGGAAACTCCACCAACCACCTTGGCGAATGCTCCCAGCATCACGGTGTTTACAATGGGAACTCCCAGTGTTTCCAGGGCAATTCCGGTGGCATCGATGGTGTGCACCTCTGCACCACTCAATTTTAAATCTTCTTTGGTATTTATTATTACTTTACCTCCTTCTTTAAGGCCAGATAATACATCTACGGCCTCCAGGAGGGTTTCATCCAGTACCAGTACATGGTCCGGGTTATAAACTTGATATCTTCTTCTTATGGGCTTGTCATTTATTCTAGAAAAAGCCATAACTGGTGCGCCTTTTCGCTCAGCACCGAAAAATGGGAATGCTTGACAGTATTTTCCGTCTTCAAATGCTGCTCTTGCCAGTATCTCTGCGGCAGTGACTGCTCCTTGACCACCGCGTCCGTGAAAGCGAATTTCGATCATCTATTTACCTCCATTCCTCATAGTTAATCATTATAAATTTACAATATATATACATGTTGGGTACCCCCACCATGTAAAACTCTTAATGGAATAAAATGGTCTTTAATGACATTATAACGCTTATTATAATGTTTTAATTGATCACGCTCAAAAATCTCTTTTTATTTAATAAATGGGGTGCAGAAAGAAAGTAAATTCAATGGATTTCCCACTTGATTTTAGGCAGATCATCTTCCCATTACCTTTTCATCTTTATATATTTTTAAGTTCTATGAAACATATAGAAATTACTTCTAAAGGGATTACTTTCCTGAAAGAAAGGTGGTAATAGATCATGAACATACTGATAATCACCGGCGAACTGGCCAGTAAACTGGTAAAAGATGCAGCTTCAAAATCAGATCATAACGTGCAGGTACACGTGGTTAAAACACCCATAGCTGCATTTTTAACCCCTAAAAAGATCATAGGGGAGCTTCGCACATTACCTCACGGAAAATTAGAATCAGTGGAAATGATCATTACCCCTGGACTTATACGCAAGGATGTAAGTCCCATTAAGGATGAATTGGGGATATCTGCTTACAAGGGTTCCACTGATGCGGCTGACCTGGACATCGTCCTGGAAATGGTGGATAAACTGGACCTATCCCCTAAGAAATCTGCAGATAAACTCATCGAGGAAGAACAGAGGAAACGAGCCCTGAAATACATTGAAGATTTTGAGGGTAACCGGGAAAACACTAAAAAACTCCTCCAGAAACCGGAAAACATCCGGGTTGGTGACCTTCCGGTGGGTGAAGACTTCCCCATGAGGGTGCTGGCGGAAATTGCCAATGCGCCCCTTTTAAGCCCGGAAGAACTCTTAAAAAAGGCAGAATACTTTGTCAAATCCGGGGCCAACATGGTGGACATTGGAATGATCGCCGGGGAAAACATGTCCTCCCGGATACCAGCCATGGTCCAGCTTCTCCAGGAAAATCTGGAGGTACCGGTGAGCATAGACACCCTGCAGAGTGAGGAGCTCCTGGTGGCTGTGGATGCCGGGGTGGATATGGTGTTAAGCCTGGACCACGGGAATTACTCCGAGGTTTTACCTGCCCTCCAGAGGGCCAAGATCCCGGCAGTTATCCTGCCCACGGATTACCGGAGGGGTTGGGTCCCGGAAACCATAGACGAACGGGTAAACTCGTTGATGGATTTAAAAGAAAAGTGTAAAGGTATAGAGGTCATCGCCGACCCCATACTGGACCCGGTAAACAGCAAGAGCATGGTCGATTCGATTATTGCCTGCCGCAAATTCCAGGAAACAGTCACTGAAAAGTGTCCGGTTTTCTTTGGTATCGGAAACGTTACCGAACTGATGGATGTGGATTCTGTGGGGGTTAACGCGTTACTGGCAGGGATATCCATGGAACTGGGATCCAGCATTCTCTTCACCCCGGAAGAGAGTGGTAAAACCAGGGGAAGTGTGAAAGAACTGGCAGTTTCCGCCAAGATGATGTTCCTCTCCAAGATGAGGGGTTCCATACCCAAGGACCTGGGGATAAACCTCCTGGTCTTCAAGGACAAGCGCCGGGGAGAATCAATCCAGGAAGAAGTGGATGTACCGGAGGTAACTGTCAGTGCAGAGTATAAATTCAAGCAGGACCCCCGGGGTAGCTTTAAAATCAGCCTGCAGGAGGGAAGCATAATGGTGGTTCATTACCCGAAGATGCAACCCACCCTGGCCCTCTACGGGCAGACTGCCTGGGAGATATACCAGGAAATAATAAACCGAGACCTAGTCTCCAGGATGGAACACGCAGCCTACCTGGGACAGGAACTACAAAAAGCAGAAGACGCCCTTAAACTGGGTAAAAACTATGTCCAGGACTTCCCCCTGTTTGAAAAGTTCATGGAGTACTGAGAAATCATTTATAATCAAAAAAAAGATCATGAATAATCATGAGATCCTAATTAATTTTTACAATTCAAAATAAACCTAACCTAAAATGAAGAAATGATTAAGGTAATGGGTGTTCTACCCAACCAAGGAGTAAAATATCAATGGAAGTATGTGATAAATGCGGTAACCCCCGGATCATCATCAAAAGAAAGCAATCCGGACAGATACTCTGCCAGGAATGTTTCATAAGACTGACCCAGGACAAAGTCCTGAGGGACATCCGCCGGCAAAACCTGGTTGACAAGGGCGATAAGGTTTTAGTTGCCTTATCCGGGGGAAAAGATAGTGTAATGGTTCTGGACATCTTGAACAATCTCCGGGAAAGGAGAATAATTGACCTGGTGGCAGTAACCATTGACGAGGGTATCTGTGGCTACCGGGAGGAAGGAGTGGACATTGCCCGGAAAAACGCAGAACTATGGGGAGTTGAACACCGGGTGGTCTCCTTTAAAGACTACGTGGGCCGCACCTTAAATGAAATAATGGTCGATTCAACTGACCGGAATGCCTGCACCTACTGTGGAGTCTTCCGCCGCTGGATCCTGAACCAGGTGGCCCGGGAAGAAGGAGCCACCAAAATAGCCACCGGACACAACCTGGATGACGAGGCCCAGTCCATACTCATGAACTACATGGAGGGAAACATACAGAACCTCACCCGCATTGGAATCAAATCGGAATCCAGTTACGAGGGATTCACCGTCAAGATCAAACCCCTCCGGGAGATCCCAGAGAAGGAAACCGCCCTCTACGTGGTGGCCCGGGACCTACCCGTCCACCTGGCTGGCTGTCCCTATGCCGGGGATTCCTTCCGGGCCAAGATAAGGGACTTCCTCAAGGAAATCAGCCTGGACCATCCCACCATAATGTACTCCACCCTGCGGGGTTTTGATAAGATAAAACCCGTCCTTAAAAAGGAGTTTTCCCGGAAAAACCACACTGGAGAATGCACTGAATGCGGAGAACCTGCATCCGGCAAACTCTGCAAAGCCTGCAGCTTCCGTAAGATGTGGGAGAAAAAATAGAGTTAAGTAACACTCCTAAACTGGGAAAATAACTTCAATATTAACATACAAGAAATTAGCTCAATAGAAAACTAGGTTATAAAATAATTAAAAAACCCAAGTTAAAAAATAAAAATAACCAGGTTAACCCATTAAAAAAACAAGTTCAAAATATGAAATAACCAGGTTAACCAATTTAAAAAATAGAATACTAATAAAAAAAACAATTGGAGATTTAAGATCATGGAAGTCACGGTTATCATCGGGGAAGATGAAAAGAAAATAGATGTTGAAGGAGATAAAACAGTAAAAGAACTTCTCCAAATGATGGAAATACCAGTAGAAACTGTGGTGGTTAAGAAAAACCAGTCCATAATAATCGAAGAAGAACTCGTGGAAAATGGGGACGTAATTGAGGTAATAAAGGTAATTTACGGCGGATAATTAGTATTCACTGAGTTTAACTGAATAATTTACTAATTAATAATCAATTTACAATAATCTTAGAATTAAACGTAAAGTAATTTACAGTGTAATCCATGGAGATAACCCAGGAAGTGTATATGTGGATGACTTTCATCTAATTGAACAATCAATCTCCCACTATTTTCCAATAATCGGATTTTCCGATGGTAATGGTGGTAAGGAAGGGTCTTACTTTTTGGTGGGAGATTACAACCCCCACAGTTTCCAGGAATTGGTAAAAGAACTGGATGAACTGGGATTCGTTCCCTTTATAAGTCCAGAAGGTACTTATTATAAAATTAACATAGCCAAGAAACAGGAAAAAGGAAAATCACGGATACACATCAACGTGATTCTTCTCCTGGCCACCATTGGCACCACCCTCTTTGCCGGGTACTACCTGGGAGAGGGAGACATGTGGCAGGCAGTGGCCTTTGCCGTGGCCCTCCTGGGGATAATTGGAGCCCATGAACTGGCCCACTTTTTCGCCGCCCGAAAACACGGAGTGGATGCCACCTTACCCTACTTCATACCCGCACCAACCATAATCGGTACCTTCGGTGCCCTTATAAATATCAAATCCCCTATACCTAACCGCCGAGCATTGTTCGACCTGGGATACAGTGGTCCCCTGGCGGGTTTCATTGTGGCCATCCCGGTGCTCCTGATTGGCCTGAAACTTTCTATAGTAGCCACCAATCCCGAGGTCTCCATGGTTTTCGTACCACCACTCATTATGCAGCTGTTCACTTTCCTGGTGGCTCCCGCTGCCAACGAGGGGCAGGTGCTCCTCCTGCATCCCGTGGCCTTTGCCGGGTGGGTGGGGGTCCTGGTTACCATGCTAAACCTGATGCCCGTGGCTTTCCTGGACGGAGGACACATATCCCGATCCTTTTTCAGTCAAAAAATCCACTCCTTCGTGTCCATTGTGGGAATAATGATCACCGTAGTTCTGGGATGGTATTTAATGGCGGCCCTCATGGTTGTAATTTACTTCATGAACAAGGGACACCCCGGTGCACTGGACAATGTGGCCCCCATGGACCGGAACCGTAAAATAATGGCGGTGGTCATTGTGGCCGTGTTTATACTGTGCCTTTCACCCTACCCTTTCACCCAGTAGGGTGGAGAATTTAATTCTACAGGAGATTTATTCTACATGAGAATCCTTGGAACCCGGAAAAACTCAAGAATCTACCCTATAATACGGGGGAGTTTTTCTACAGTGGAAATAAGAATCTAAACAAGTTGAAAGTTATGTTAATTGAAGTTAAATTAGGAGCTAAATTAATTGAGAGTTAATTGGGTGTTAAATAATTGGAAGCTAAGTTGGAATTTAATTGAGAATTAAGTTGGGAATTTGATTAAGAGTCAAGTTGAAAGTTATTGAGAGTGCTACTAAATAGTCTGAATTAAATGAATTAAATTAATTAGAAAGACTAATTGACTAATTTAAGTGATATTATGAAAGTTCATTACGAATGCGCATCATGTTTTCTTCGCCAGTCCCGGGAAGCCCTGGACCTGGCCACAGATGATGAGGACCTGAAAATGCAGGTCACCGAAAAGATTAACCGTATACTCTGCCAGGAATTTAAGAAAGGGGCAGTTTCGAACCAGATAGGTACCAAGATTCACCGTACCATTAAACAGGAAACTGGAAATCCCGACCCTTACCATGAGCAGCGTGAAAAATCCGATGAAATTGCCCTCCAGTTCCTACCACAAGTGGAAAAGATACTGGAAAAAGACGGTTCCTTTAAAAACTATCTTAAAGCAGCCATAGCTGGAAATGTCCTTGATTTCGGAGCATTGGGCTTGAACTCGGACATTGAGGGCCTGGTCATGTCTACTGTAGAAAAAGACCTCTCGGTTGATCACTCCGCAGAACTGGAAGCTGAACTAAAAAAGGTTAAAAATGTCCTTTACCTGGCGGATAACGTTGGTGAAATAGTATTCGATAAATTACTCATTAAAAAACTTCAGGAATATGATGTGGAGGTCACCATGGCCCTGAAGGATGGGCCCATACTAAACGATGCCTGCCTGGTTGAAGCACGTAAAGTGGGTTTAGATGAAGTGGCCCGGCTCACCACCACTGGTACTGATTCAGTGGGAGTGTTGTATGCGGATCTTTCCCCGGAATTCAAACAGGAATTTTCACAGGCCGACCTGATTATATCTAAGGGTTTAGGTAACTATGAAGGCCTGGGGGAAATGGATCTGGGAACCAAACCTGTATTCTGCCTCCTGAATGCCAAGTGCCGACCAATAGCCCGGGATATTGGAGTGGAAGTGGGAGATAATGTGGTTTTGAAACTGAATTAACCGGCTGGGTTAATTTATTCCATTATTTTCCCTTCCAAACTGTATTTTTTTAACCTTAAACTCTTTTTAACCCTTAAAAACTCTATTTTATTTAAAACACTTCAAAAATATGAATTTAACCATAAAAACTATTTATCCTTATTTTCGTTTCCGTTGTAAGTAAATTGTAAATAAAAATATATTATGGTGAAACTCTCAGTTAGAACCATGAATAAATATCTGGTGGGGATGGTAATTATCGTGGCAGCACTCTTAGTGGTGGGACTGGTTATTTCTAATTCAACCAATAAAGAAGCAGAAAATAATTCGGACACTTTAAAATGGAATGATAATTTAGATCAGGCCATCCAGGAAGCGAAGGCTACAAATAAAACTGTATTTGTGGATCTTTATGCAGACTGGTGTACTTACTGTGATGAAATGGATAAAAACACCTTCACCTCCCCGGAGGTCAAGGAAAAACTGTCACAAAATTACGTACTGGTAAAGATAGACGTGGATAAAAATCCAGGACCCAGTTCAAAGTACCAGGCTTACAGTCTCCCTACCATGCTGATACTGGACTCCAATGGCAATGAAATAAAGAGAATAGTTGGATACCAGAGTCCAGAGAAGTTACTGAGCCAGATATAGTACGATTATAGTATGATAATAAGGTTTAATTTGGGAATAAAGGTAGAAGGACAGAATAAAGACAGGATAAAGATAGAATAAAGGCAAAATAAGGGCAAAATTAGTTTTTTACAAGAACACAATGTGATGGTCACGATATATAGGGGATAAAATGGAAACCGGTTATCTACTATCCTTTCTGGCAGGTATAGCATCCATAATATCACCCTGTGTCCTGCCACTCATACCAGTTGTGGTGGGTTTTTCCCTACTTAAACGAAAGAATACCGAGATAGTTGCCTTCAGTCTGGGATTTTTCCTCCTCTTTGCCATAATAACCATACTAACCGCCATTTTCACAGCCGCCATTAATTATTATCTTTTGTACTTTAGAATAGCCGCGGCATTCATCCTGGTTATAATTGGGGTCCTGTTTATTGTCAATAAAAGGCTGTTTAATATTTCCACACCCTCTATTTCCAATACACCTGATTCAGAGAAGGGAATAGTTGGATCTTTTCTAATGGGATTTTTAACCTGTCTGGCCTGGTCCCCCTGTTTCGGTCCTTACGTGGTGGCAGTAGCCACTTACAGTGCATCAACCGGAAACATAGGTTACAGTATAGTTAACATGGTTATCTTCGCCGGAGGATTTTCATTAACCATACTCCTTATGGCATTTTTAATGTCAAAAATAAATTTCAAAGGTATATTGAAATATTCCGATTGGATAAGGGTTATTTCGGGGGTTATAATTGCTCTGGCAGGAATATATATGCTTATAGGGTTTTTGTGAGATAAAGCTGATTACATTTCAGGAATGAGAGTATTTGCGAGATTTTCTACTTTTAATGATAACTCCTATCATGCTCCCTATGGAAGTGGTGATACCATAAACTGCTGCACGAATAATAAAAAACACTATTAACGACGCTGGTGATGGCATAGCCCCATACTTAAACCAATAAAGGGTGATGGACACTAATCCTATAAAAAAAGTGCCAATTATTCCGGTAAGCATGCCTGCAGTTGCACCATACTTTAAAATATTTCCTCCGATATTGTAACCAACATATATTCCTGCTAGAAGAAAACCCATTAATATCGACAGTTCCCATGACTTAATTCCAATTATTCCGAAAATAAATTCAATAATGAAGCTAAATATTATTGTTAAAATAGAACCAACAATTACTGTTCCTCTTAAAAACATTTATTTACCCTCCAACTTTTCCAGAAGATTACTTATTGCAAATGTATGGTCGTTCAATGGATTTATGCAGAACTTGCTTTGATATTATGTTTGGGATATATCATATTACTATAAATCGTTTTGGTTTAATTTCGGTTTATCAGCAGGGTAAATCACGGATAATCCCTTAAAACTTTTAGATGCCCCAAATCTTTGAAGTTGTGATCCAAGTGCATCAAATTGATTTTGGAACTTATTTCCACCAAAAATTATATTTTTATCCCACTTGGAGCTCTAGAATGAACAATATGATTGACACAAGAAATCTTCAATCATTTGTTCAAAAGGTAACAGATCCTTTTAATGCTCACCAGAAAAAAATCGTAAATTTTAAGGCATCTTATTAAAAATATTGAAAATGAAGATATGGGGGGAGTCGATATTGAAAAGAATAGTTTTCCAATGGGAATAATAGCACTTCTTTTTTGAGTATAATGGTTTCTGGATGCACATCATCTAATGAAACCAAAGCATTTACCAACAATTATATGTCTTTTGATTATCCTGCAAGCTGGCAAATAAAAGATAGCGGACAAACCGTTAATGTAGTTCAAGGGGAATCTAATTCAATCAAAATAGTCCAATTCAATACCAAAAACGAATATCTCCAAGATATGAACGAATGGAAAACATTTACAGGCGTTTCAGGGGTTGAAACCGTTGGAACAAGTAACATAACCTACACAACTTTCACAACTAAAGACAAATACTATACGAAAAAATACTATTTCCAAAAAAACGGGAAATACTACGCAGTTAACGGTTTAGTATCTGATGAATTAGAAAATCTAGTTTCAAGTATAAAATAACATATCATGGGGGGTCTTATTTTGAAAAAAGAAGTAATTTCAGGGCTTATATCAATTTTGATAATTATGGTAATGATTTCAGGATGCATCTCATCATCCTCAGCCAAAACTTACAACGGAAGTCAAATGACTTTCCAGTACCCATCAGACTGCGAAGTTAAAGAAATAGGATCTGAAAATGGGACCTTCGTCAGGGTCAATAAAGACTCAAAAACTGAAGCAGCTGTCAGGATAATGGACAACCCAGCCGAAACAAAAAATGCTGTTGCGAGCTCATCAACATACAAAGGCCAAAAAACTATAGGCGGTGCTGTTTGTGACATATACAAGACTCCAGTGGAATATACAATTATTTCTTCCAAAAAAACGGGAAAAACATCTTAGTATTCAGTGGGGACCTTAGCACAGACACAGCAAAACAGATCATTGAAACAATCCAAGTAAAATAAAAAAATCTCAGAATTTGCGATTGTATGGTAGGAATATCACATGAAATAAATAATTTCAAACTAATATTCGGTACTAATGTGAGTAAAAAATGTAACGAATAAGTCGATAAAATGGCACAAAAAAATCAAATTAAACTAGGTTTCCTGGGATTCGGAGAAGTTGCATCAACCTTATCTGAAGGACTGCTGTTAAGGGGAGTGGAAGTTTCAACCTGTCTTGAGGGAAGAAGCCAGAGATCAGTGGAACTTGCAAAAACAAGTGGTATTAACCTATTTGACAGTTTAAGTGAGCTTGTTGAGTCATCTGATATTCTCTTATCTGCCGTGGTTCCTGCCGAAGCTGTCAGTGTGGCTAAAAAGGTAGGTGGAGGTTTTGAAGGAGTATACGTGGATTTGAATAATGTTTCTCCGGGTACAGTTAAAGAAGCTTTCCGCCATATCACTAATGGTAAAACCGTGGATGGTGCTATAATGGGTGGTATAAAGAGCGGTTTAGGGACTCCTATCATTGC
>NPIE01001463.1_pt1 | contig 58759 bp, 37 predicted proteins | sample 8637661 | NCBI WGS metagenome assembly NPIE01 (sample SAMN07420842, study PRJNA396082) | bioreactor metagenome | isolation source: sample BA12 brine-fed electro-methanogenic bioreactor BA | place: Japan: Kochi | collected 2016-12-09 | reverse complement strand
AAATAATTATGCATACCCACTTAGACGAGGCGTCATCAAACCCCGTTTGTGATTCCAGCCAGGTTGCCTTGCTGGAGGATTTGAGATCGGGTATGCTCTGCTACGGTGTGCGAGGGGCCCGACAAAGCGGAACAAACGCCCTCCAACGGATTGCCACGGGCGGAAAGGAGGCAACAACGGTGGGTATGGTTCAAGCAGAAATCGTGTTGTCCAATCCGAGAGATTCCAAGCTCAAATCGCTGACGGTCCAGGCGTTGGTGGATGCGGGAGCGATGACCATCTGCATTCCGGAGCATGTGGCGGTACAACTGCAACTGCCGGAAATCGAAAAACGGGAGGTAACCACAGCAGACGAACGGTCTCACGTCGTTCCCTATGTCGGTCCCGTTCAGATCACGTTCGCAAATCGAACGTGCTTTACCGGAGCACTGGTCATCGGTGATTCCGTCCTCCTGGGCGCCGTCCCTATGGAGGACATGGATCTGGTGGTCTCTCCCGCCGGGCAGACGATCACGGTAAACCCCAAGAGCCCGAATCTCCCTTCGGCAGTTGTCAAGTAGCTTCGCGTCGACACCCGTCGCCAGCCAATGTCTCACGAACGGTTCCCTCCTGCGCACCTGCACAGCCGCGTTGGACCCAAGCTGGATACGGCCTGGCGCCGGAGGACTTCAGTCCTTGCATCGCTGGGGAGAACGGCTTAGGATGGCGATCATGGATTCAGTAACTGAACAATCGCCGGATGAAACGCCCACTGTGTCGCCTGAAGAGGTGGCGCGGCGGATTGACCATACGCTGCTGAAGGCGGAGGCAACGGGGGACCAGATCCAGCGGCTGTGCGATGAGGCTCGGACGCATGGGTTCGGCGCCGTCTGCGTCAATGGGCGGTGGGTTTCGACAGCGGCCGAGAGGCTGTATGGCAGCGGGGTTCGCGTGGCGGCGGTGGTGGGCTTCCCCCTCGGGGCCGACACGACCAAGGCCAAGGTGGCCCAAACCAAGGAGGCGATCCACGACGGGGCCGACGAGATCGACATGGTCGCGGATCTGGCGGCCATCATCGAGGGGGATATGCGGTATCTGCTGCGGCAGTTGCAGGCGGTCCGGCGCGTCTGCCATGCGATGAGGCCTCCCGTCGTGCTGAAGGTGATCATCGAATCGGCGGCACTGACGAGCGAGCAGAAGGTGCTCGCCTGCCGGGCGGTCGAGCAGATCGGCGGCGATTTTGTCAAGACCAGCACGGGCCTGCACCCGGCGGGCGGTGCGACGGTCGAGGATGTCCGACTCCTGCGAGAGACTTCGCCACGGTACAGGATCAAGGCGTCGGGCGGCATCCGGACGGCGCAGCAGGCGCTGGCGATGATCGAGGCGGGAGCCGACCGAATCGGCACCTCGTCCGGCGTCGCCATCCTCGAGGAATTGCGGGCTCGAAACGCGTGAAACGGTTCGGGAGGGACACGGTCATGGCAGAGCAGTTTGTCAGCGAGGCGATCCAGCCGGCGGCGGGCACCTTCGATACCGGCGGGATGACGCGAGGCGAGCCCGGACTTCCCCAGCAATTCCTCTGGCGAGATCAGACCTACACGGTCGCGGAGGTGCTGGAAGTCTGGAAGGAACAGGGGCCGTGCCGCCACGGCAGCGGCGAAATGTACCTGCGAAAGCACTGGTACCGAATCCGAACGGTCCAGGGGCCCGAGATGACGGTCTACTTCGAACGCCAGGCCCGATCGAAGCGAGAGAGCAGGAAGCGATGGTGGCTGTACACGGTCGGCTCGCAAGAGCCGGTTCGATAGGCAGGCTATGGACCATCACGCGTCTTCGCCAGCCATCGCTCTCACGAACCATCGTCCTGTCGCCTGCACGTTGCATCATCGCCAGATTCCCATCGAGGCGGCGTTGCCCGCCATCAGCGAAGTCGTTGCGAAACGTCGCTTTCCGTCCATTCTGGGGGCAAACTCCGCGGTGGTGGACGGTCCTCGATTCAGCTACTGGGCCGCCGAGCCGAGAGAGGTCTTCGAGTTTGCCGAAGGCGGTGCGAAGCCTTTCGAGGCCCTCGAAGCTATCCTGAGCAAGTACGAACTCCGCGCGGAACCGACGGACCTGCCCGAGGGCCTGTTCCGTGGAGGGTGGATCGGGTATTTGAGCTACGAATTGGGCAGGCACATCGAGCGGCTGCCACAGAGAGCCGTCAATGACCTGGGCCTGCCTCTGATCCGGCTGTGTTTCTACGATCGCTTCCTCACCTACGACCACCAGGAACGCGCCTTCCATGGGACGGCGCTGGAACTGCCGGGCGATCTCGAATCCCCTGTCGAGAAGCTCCAAGCGATAGAGCAGCTTCTCGCAGAGGCGCAGGATTTCGAGACGCTCCACCCCCCTGCCATCGATATCGAACGCGTCGACTGGTCGCTGGTCCGCAGCAATCTCGGGGAAGATCGGTACCTGCGGGCCACCCAACGGATCAAGCGGTATATCCGCGACGGAGAGGTGTACCAGGTCAACCTCTCCCATCGTTTCGAGCGGCCCTTCGCAGGCCCGCCCATCGATCTTTTTGGCTGGCAGAATCACTACAACCCCAGCCCCTATGCCGCCTACATCGATGCGGGCGGTTATCAGATCGTCAGTGCCTCGCCCGAGTTGTTTGTCCGCGTCCATGGTGGAACGATTCAGACGAAACCCATCAAGGGCACGCGCCCGCGTCTGGGCGGCGCCGATGCGCAGAGCGTCGCCATAAACCGCCGGCATATTGACGAACTGCTGAGCAGCGAGAAGGAGCAGGCGGAACTGAACATGATCGTCGATCTGGAGCGAAACGACGTCGCGCGGATCTGCCAGCCCGGCACGAGGCGGGTCCTCCAAGAACGGACGATCGAGACCTATCCCACCGTATTCCACGCCGTGGCCACCATCGGCGGGCAACTGCGAACTGGGATCGGGCTTGGCGACGTGCTGAGAGCGATGTTCCCGGGCGGCTCGATCACGGGGGCCCCGAAGATCCGCGCCATGGAGATCATCGACGAATGTGAGCCGACCGCCCGCAGCGTTTACACCGGCAGCATCGGCTTTATCGGTCTCGATGGGAGTGTCTGCTTGAACATCGCCATTCGAACGGTTATCATCGCCGCCCTCAAGGCCTTTGTGCAGACCGGCGGCGGGATCGTTGCCGATTCGGAGCCCCAGGCCGAGTGGCAGGAAACGATCGCCAAGGCCCGGGCGCTACTGGCCGGGATCGAGGCGGTACAGAAATCGTGACACGAAGCGCTGCGATGCATGGTGGATAAGATGGCAGAGAAGGTCTTTCTCAACGACAAACTGGTCGATGTGGAGCAGGCGCATGTGTCCGTGAGGGACAGCGGCTTTCTCTACGGCGCCGGGCTGTTCGAGACGATGCGCAGTCACAATGGGACGGTCTTCCGCCTGGAGGACCACCTCGACCGCCTGCTGAGCAGCGCCGAGGCGCTGTCCGTCAACCATGCGTTCGATCGGGAGTTCTTGCGCAAAGCGGTCTACCAGGTGCTCGACGCCAACGACCTGACGGAGGCCCGTCTGCGGCTGACGCTGACGAACGGCCCGATCACGGAGACGATCGAACAGGCGGAACCCACGCTGCTGGTCACGGCGACGCACCTGCAACACTACCCGAGCGAGTACTATCGAACGGGGATCATGGTCGTGCTGTGCCCCTACCGGCAAAACACAACCGAACCGATCTGCGGGCACAAGACCACGAACTACTATCCGCGATTGCTGGCTTTGACCCTGGCCCGCCAGAAGGGCGCCGCCGAGGCGCTCTGGTTCACCACGGACAACTGCCTGGCAGAAGGCTGCATCAGCAATGTCTTCCTCGTGAAGGACTCGGTGCTCTGCACGCCTTCGCTCGAGACCCCCGTGCTGGCGGGCATCGCGCGGAAGACCGTCTGCGAGACTGCCGAAAGCGAATCGATCGAACTGGCGGAGAAGGACTTGTTCATCAGTGACGTGCTGGAGGCCGACGAGATCTTCCTGACCAACGTCGTGATGGAGGTGCTGCCGGTGATCGGTGTCGAACGGCACACCGTCGCCGACGGCAAAGTCGGGCCGATCACCACCAAGCTGCGCACGAAGTTCCTGCAAACCATCGAGGATGAATGCCGGAGGCGAGTATGAAAGTCAGAGACATCGCGGGCGTAGTCGAGCAGATCGCTCCGCTCGGGCTGGCGCAAAGCTGGGACAATGTGGGCCTGCTCGTGGGCGATCCCGAGCGAGCGATCAAGAACGTCCTGGTGACGATCGACGTGACCCAGGCGGTGGTCGCCGAGGCCAAGGCGCTCAAGGCCGACCTGATCGTCAGCTACCACCCGGTCATCTGGGACGGGCTCAAGCAGGTTCGGGCGGACGGGCCGACGAGAACCGTCTACGAGCTGATCCGCTCGAACATCGCGGTCTTCTCGATCCATACCGCTCTGGACGCTCAGGTCGGGGGCGTCAACGACGGACTGGCCGAGATGCTGGGCATCGTCGACGCCAAACCGCTGGGCGACTACGTCGAGTATGCCCCGCAGCAGAACTACAAGTTCGTGGTGTTCGTGCCGGTCGAGGCGCTGGACCAGGTGGCGAACGCGATGTTTGCCGCCGGGGCGGGCGCGATCGGCAACTACCGCGAATGCGGATTCCGTACGGATGGGACGGGCACGTTCCTGCCGCTGGAGGGAGCCCACCCGGCCATCGGCAGGCGAGGCCGGCGCGAAGCGGTGCACGAGATGCGCTTCGAGACGATCGTGCCGGGCGAGAAGCTCGACGCGGTGGTGGCTGCGATGAAACAGGCCCATCCCTATGAGGTTCCCGCGTTTGACATCCTCAGGCTTTTCGAGTATGGAAGCAGGTTTGGCCTCGGTCGCTTTGGCCCGCTCGCCAAGCCGGCGAGAATCGGTCAGCTCATCGAGCGGATCAAGAAGCAGACCGGCGCCAAGGCCGTCGGCCTGGTGGGCGATCCGAAACGACTGGTCCGCACCGCGGCGGTGTGCGCCGGGACGTGCGGCAAGATTCTGAGTACCGTGATCGCCAACGGAGCCGATTTGTACCTGACAGGTGAACTGAAGCACCACGAGGCGCTGGCGGCCCAGGAGGCCGGGCTGACGTGCATCTGCCTGAGCCATACGGTCTCCGAGCGGTTCATGCTCAAGAAGCTGGCGCGGCAGTTGAAGGACCGCATGAAGCCGGTGACGATCAAGATCAGCAAGAAGGACGCGGACCCGTTCACATGGAAGAACATATGACGCAGGACAGGAAAGAGACACTGACCGACGAACCGCAAGATCTCGCCGAGAAGGTCAGCGAGCCGATCGACGAATCCGCAGAGGCTTCCGAAGCGACCGAGGTCGAAGATCCGCAGGACGTCGTTCATGAGACCGATGAGGACCGGGAAACGGGCGAGGTGTTGGAGCCGGAGGACACCGAGGAGGAGTCCTTCGAAGACGAACCCGCAGTACAGATAGCCGCGGAGCCCGGCGAAGACGAGCTGACGGATGAGGAATTGGAGGACACCGAGGGCGAGCCTATGGCAGAGGCGACCATCGAAGTCGAGTTCTCGGTCGAGGGCATCGGTGACACGGAGGATCAGGGTGCGGGAGACCAGGAGCGAGGCGAGGATGAAGGGGCCGGCGATGTAGAAGTTGAGGCTGCGGAAGAGGGAGGTGAACCCGAGGAAGATGAAGGACCGGCGCCGACGATCGAGTCGGTGATCGAGGCGATTCTATTCGCCAGCGAGGAACCGCTGACGGAGGGCCGCCTGGCAGGCATCGTCGAGACCACAACCAAGCAGGTCCGCGACAGCATCCAGTCGCTCAACGAGAAATACGAACAGAACCACAACGCGTTTCGCATCGAACAGATCGCCGGCGGGCACCAGATGCTGACGCTGAGCACGTACAACACGTGGCTCCGGAAGATGCTGAAGGTCCGCAGCGACAACAAGCTCAGCCCGGCGGCTATGGAGACGCTCGCCATCATCGCCTACAAGCAGCCGGTGATCCGCGTCGACATCGAGGCGATTCGCGGCGTCGCCGTCGGCGAGGTGATCCGCAGCCTGATGTATAAGGGCCTGGTCAAGATCGTCGGCCGGGCCGAGATCCTGGGCCGACCGATGCTCTACGGCACCACCAGGAAATTCCTCGAGGTCTTCGGTCTCAACTCCCTCAAGGACCTCCCCAAAGCCGAAGAGCTCAAGAAACCCGACTGACGCAGAAACCACTCTGTCCGCCGCTGGCCTGGTGAACGGATGCCTCGGATGCTGCGTGAAGGCGAGGCATGCCTCACCCCTACCCTTGGCACGTATCACGATGCGGGGGTAGACCAAGGCCGACTTCTCAGTTCCAGGGGAGCGGATGGTTCGGATCGGCGGCGCGGGCGGGGCGCGGTTGGCTGTCGTTGAAGACGTAGAGGTCTTCCGTCTTCTCGATCACCACCGGCGATTCATCGATGCGCCCGTCGGAGCCGATCACGTTGGCCAGCGACAGATCCAGGTGTTTGGCGAGGAACTTATAGGCGCCGACGCGTTTGGACCAGCCGTAATCATGACCTTCGTCAGCCAGGTGCAGATTCTCGACCCGATCCTCGGCTGCGTACAGGCGATAGACATCACGGATGTACGGGAATTCTACTTGCGGGACGTTCTTGGTCCAGTCCTGACCATTGGAGATGATCAACTGGGGACGCGGCGCCGCCATGGCGGCGATATCCGTGTTATTCGTTTCGTGTCCCTTGTGTTTGTGGATCGGCAGGCCACTTTCGCAGACGCAGCCGCCGAAGAAATGGGCCGAAACCATCACCGTCGGAACCGACACGGCAATGCGATCGTCGACCGCCGTCAGAAGGAAGGTCTGCGTTCCGCCTCCGGAGGCGCCGGTGATGGCAATGCGTGCCGAATCGACGTCGGCCCGCGTGCAAAGATAGTCCAGCAGGCGGATGCTGTTCCACAACTGAATCTTCAATGCGTCCGGCCGGTGGTGCTGCCAACCAGCATTGGCCCAGTCCCCGTAGCCGACCATGTCGTACGACAGCACGATCGCGCCCATGCGGGCCAGTGTCGCACAGCGCTTCTGCATGTCGGGGCGGAAGCGGCCGTAATCATCGGCGCTGCTCCAGTGTCCATGCGGGCAGAGCACCGCTGCGAGGGGGCCGGCGCCGGCGGTGGGACGATAGAGGCTGCCGGTGACGAAGACGCCGGGGAGACTCTCGATGGCGACGTTCTCCACGGTATAACCATCATACTTCCGCAGACTATGAACGATGGGATTCAACGGAGACTTCTCAGGCATTGGAAGCAAACCAACGCCACGCAAGATCGCCTCGCGATTGTTCCGCACCCGCTGCTGCCATTCGGAAAGATTCGAATAGGTCGCGGCGAATCGCGCCAACTGGGCCTTCGCCTCCTCCTCGGTCTGGTAGTTCCCCACGCAAAGCTGCGGCTCTTCCACATCTGCGGCGCAAATCCCTCCACTGCCCATCGCCCCTACCAGAATCGCAAGCAATACGCTGTCAAGTACACGTCGGCCCATTATCCTATCTCCTTGCTTGGTATTTGGTGCCATAGACTCTCTCGGAATCTCACCACTCCGCCAGCGGCTGCGCGTCGGTGCTACTGATGTATCCGTCCGGCCAGAGAGGTGAAAACAAGACTGCTACCGAAACGTTTCCCTTGGCCTGCGGCAGTCGCAGCACCAGTCGTTTGACGCCCTTGTTCGTCCGTTGCGGCGCCGCCTGTTCGGCCGATTCAATGGTGAAGGGCGCGTGATAGGGCGCCTGCACCCGGACCTGAAGCTTCCGCCCATCAAGGTCCAACTCGGCAATCCATTCCTTGCGCAGCGAGATTTGCGCGTCGGTGGTAATGCCACAGACGACGTCACATGGCCCTTTCAGCTCGAACTCGTCCTGCACCAACAACGCTCTGCGATCCACGAGCGCGACGCCACGCCGCACCGATGTGGCGAACTCGGCATAGGCCTCGGTCAGGTCCACGACCGCCTCAGGCCTGTCGGTATTCGTCTCAACCTTCACGAAACTCGATTTGGCCAGCGGGTCCTGCCCCTGGCCCCCCAGCAGCGGAACGTTGTGGCTGGACGAATTCAGGCGGTAATACGACCAGCGCTTGCCCCCGCGTCCCTTATCCCAGTAGCCGGGCAAATTGTAATTGTCGGCGCCCAGATCGCGGACCCAACGCACACCCAATGCGTCCAGCTCGAAGTTGCCCAGATCCAGATGCCCGTGATTGACCTGGTTGTAGCCGGCCTTGATCCCGACGAATAGCGCGTTGGGATCGTCCCAGGCGCTGCGCATCGTGACCACTTCGACCGGCCCACGGAAATAGCGGTCGAGTTGGCGTCGCACCGCCTTGGTGGGTGGTTTGGCGGCATACCAGACCAGATGAGCGGCACTCGCTGAGCGATTCGCGATCTCCTGGTGTTCGCTGTAGGCGTAGAGAGGATTGTGGTATGTCTGGGCCAGCCAGAACATACAGGCCATCGGCCGCCGTGCGCTGCGCTCACCCACGTCGGCTAAATTCAGATAGAGACCCGTCGGCCCGGTCGTGTAGATCGGGAAAAGCCCTGCCTTGGACAGACCCATGCGATCGTCGAGTCCGAAGGTCGTGCCCAGCGCCGTCTCCAGCGCGGTCAGCCCATAGGCGGTATAGTGCGTGGCATAGCTCCAGTAGCCGGGCCCTTCGCCCCAGGCGCCGTCGGGCTCGTAAGTCTTCAGTGCACGGGGCAGCGATTCGATGGCCGCCGGAATGATCCGCTTGGCGTAGCTTGGTTCGACGTCGGCAATGGCCAGCGCGCCGACAATCATACCACCGTTACAGACCTGGTTCCAATTGTGGTCGCTCTTGGACCACCAGCCATCCGATTCGTACACCTCGATCCCGGGTTTCAACCCGATCTCCACCAGAGCACGAACGATCTTCTCCCGCGAATCGGCATCGAGATAGTCGTAGAGCCAGTCGTATCCAACGCCCACCGCGTGGGACATCTCGGCGGTGTCGAGGAAATGCGACGGGTTCCAGTCGTCGAACGCACAGACCTCCAGGAGATTGGCCTTGGCCTTGGCAGCATAGCGTTCGTCCCCCGTCCAGCGGTAGGCCATGGCCAGCGCGTAGATGCGATGAAGGCAATCCCGACTGACGCTGAGCAGGCGCGGGCCGATCCTCTTGTAGACCAGCGGCGGTTTCGTCAGGCATCGCTCGGCGTCCTCCTTGACATCGTGCCAACACTTTTGCAGCGCCGGGTCGTCCTCCATGCTGGCCTTGAGCATCGCCAAGTCTTTGTCTTTGAGCATGAGACGGGGATGGCCCTCTTCCAGCAGCACGAGGAAATTCTCGTTGATGGTCGTTGGCTGAGCGGATGCGACTGACGTGGGAAGAAGCGAAACGAATAGAAACAGAATTGCGAAACCCGATAGGCCCTTCATCGCTGTCCTTTCCATGTGCCAGCGGGCGGGGAGTCCCGGACTCTGCGGGTGCGCTGCCCCACCTCCGTCGGCGGATTCCCGTCAGAACCCCCGTGTCCGGTACCGTTATAGGGAAAACGCGACATCCAACGCAAGACAAATCCGAGTTCCGCCACCGCGTTGCACGGAGCATTGACAGAGCGCGTCGGACGCCCTATCATCGTCTTAATGGCCGCTTGGTTAGAAAGAAAGAGGAGCCTGCTGTGGATAGAGCCGTGTATAAGAGCAAGGATGAGATGGGAGCCGCGGCGGGTGATGCAGCCGCAGGCGCCATCCGACGAGCCATCGCCGACAAGAGCCAGGCCAACATTATTCTCGCCACCGGCGCCAGCCAGTTCGAGATGCTCGCGCATCTGACCGGCGCCGACGGAATCGACTGGTCGAAGGTGACGATGTTTCACCTGGATGAGTATATCGGCCTCGGACCCGATCACCCCGCCAGCTTCCGCAAGTATCTGCGGGAGCGCTTCGTCGAGAAGGCAGGCAATCTGAAGGCAGTACATTTCGTCAACGGCGACGCCAACGATGCCGCTGCCGAATGCGGGAGACTGGGGGACCTGATTCGCGCCCATCCGATCGACGTCGCCTGCGTGGGGATCGGAGAGAACGGCCATCTGGCCTTCAACGATCCGCCCGCCGATTTTGAGACGGAGGAGCCTTACCTGGTCGTCGACCTCGATGACCGCTGCCGACAGCAGCAGTTCGGCGAAGGCTGGTTCGACTCGTTCGAGAGCGTTCCGTCCCAGGCGATCTCGATGAGCGTACAGCAGATCCTCAAGAGCCGACGGATCATCGTTACCGTGCCCGACGAACGCAAGGCCGAGGCGGTTCGCAATACCCTGGAAGGCCCGGTGACTCCGAGGTGTCCGGCGTCGATCCTACGACAGCACGAGAACTGCACGATCTTCCTGGATGAGCCGGCGGCCTCGCTGCTGGCGACCGACTCCTGACCGATGTGTGACGCATGAGAATCCCCGGATTGATCGATCTCCAGGTCAACGGCTTCAAAGGCGTGGACTTCTCGGGCGCACAACTCACCGAGGAGGACATCGCCCGCGCGTGTGGTGGACTACTCGACGCGGGAACGACCGCCTTTCTCGCGACCCTGATTACGAGCCCAGCCGAAATCTACGAGCGGAACCTGCCGCTGATCGCGAAGGTCGCGAACTCGGAGGCGTTCCAGGGCCGGCTGCTCGGCATCCACCTGGAAGGGCCTTTTCTGTCGCCCGTGGAGGGCGCGAGAGGCGCTCACAATCCGGATTGGATGCGGGCGCCGAGTATCGAGCTTCTGGATCGGCTCGTCGCATGGGCGGACGGAACTGTCAGGATGCTGACGGTGGCGGGCGACCTCGAGGGCGTCGAGCCTCTCATCCGCCATGCCACCAGCCTGGGCATCGTCGTCTCGCTGGGCCATCACATGGCCGACGAGGATCAACTGAAACGGTGCGCCGCAGCGGGCGCCAAGGCGCTGACCCATCTGGGCAACGGGATTCCCGCGCTGCTGGACCGTCACCGAAACCCGGTGTGGGCCGGACTGGACAACGATAATCTCATCGCTACCATCATCCCCGACGGTCACCACTTGCCGCCCGCCCTGCTCAAGACGATCCTTCGGACCAAGAGCCCGACCTCGTGTATCGTCATCAGCGACGCATCGGAACTGGCGGGGCTGGAGCCTGGACCGTATGAGTCTATGGGAGCCAACGTGGTCCTCGATCCAACGGGTCGCCTGTATAACCCCGCCACCGGCTACATGGCGGGTTCGTCCGCGACCCTGCTGACCTGTATGAACCACCTGGCCTCGCTGGATCTGGTGACCTACCGGGAACTGCTGGCGATGGCCTTCGACAATCCGCTGCGACTGCTCGGCATGGACCGGCGGCAAATCCGCCGGGACAAGGTCGCATCGTACGACGAAACGCGCCGCGTCTTCTACATGGAGACTCCGTAGGGTGGGTTCTCAACCCACGCGTTGGAGGACTCCGTCGTTGGATGAATGCGTGGGTCAAGGACCCCCCTTACGACATTCGAGGAGAAACAATGAGAAGTCACATCGCTCGATTCACCCTCACCGTCATACTTTGCCTGGGCTCGTTTACATACGCTCAGGACGAAAGCCGATCCGATCTGAAGCTCTGGTACGCCGAACCGGCGCAGAACTGGACGCATGCCCTGCCCGTCGGCAACGGCCGGCTCGGGGCCATGGTGTTTGGAGGCACCGCTCAGGCGCGCTACCAACTCAACGAAGATTCGCTCTGGTGCGGCCAGCCTCACGATTATGCCCATGACGGCGCTGCACAGTATCTGTCGGAGATTCGGCAGTTGCTGTTTGACGGCAAGCAGCGCGAGGCGGACGACCTGGCGATGAAACACTTCATGTCGACGCCCTTACGACAGGTTCCCTATCAGCCGTTCGGCAATCTGACGTTGAGCTTTCCGGGTCATGAAGACGTGAAGGACTACTATCGGGAGCTGAACCTCGATACCGCCATGGCAACCACCACCTATCAGGTCGACGGCGTCACCTATACCCGCCAGACGTTCGCCAGCTTTCCCGACCAGGTGGTCGTCGTCCGCATTTGGTGCGACCAGCCCGGTGCGCTGAGCTTCACTGCCAAGCTGACCAGCCCCAATGCAGACGTTCAGACGCGGAAGGTGGACGACCATACGCTGGCGATCTCAGGACGGGCGCGCGACTTCGAGATGCGAGGTGAGCCGAGGCCCATCCCGGGCAAGGTGCGCTTCGAAGGCCACTGTCAGGTTCGCGTCAACGGTGGGCAGCCCACCGTTGATGACGGACAGATCACAGTCCAGGGCGCCAACGCGGCGACACTGACGATGGCTATGGCGACCAACGTCGAGAGCTACAAGGATCTCTCCGCCGATCCCGGACGGCGATGCCAAGAGGCACTGCGTAAAGCAACGGAAAAGACCCCGCGACAACTGCGCGATGCCCATGTTGCCGATCACCAGGCGCTGTTTCGTCGGGTCTCACTCGATCTGGGGCCGATGCGAACACCGCACCTGCCCACGGACCAGCGGGTGGTGGAATACGCGAAGGCGGAAGATCCACAACTGGCGGCCCTGTTCTTCCAATATGGGCGGTACCTGATGATCGCCAGCTCGCGGAAAGGCGGCCAGCCCGCCAACCTCCAGGGGCTCTGGAACGAGAGCACCAGTCCGCCTTGGGACAGCAAGTACACCGTCAACATCAACACCGAAATGAACTACTGGCTCACCGAGCCGACCAATCTCAGCGAGTGCGGCCGGCCGCTCTTCGACGCGTTGGTCGAGATCGCTGAATCCGGCCGCTTCACCGCACAGAAGCACTACGATGCGCCAGGCTGGGTCCTGCATCACAACTTCGATCTCTGGCGCGGGACCGCTCCGATCAACGCTTCGAACCACGGTATCTGGCCTACCGGCGGCGCCTGGCTCTGCCAACATCTATGGTGGCACTATGTGTACGGCGCCGACAAGCAGTTCCTCCGCGACCGGGCCTATCCACTCATGAAAGGTGCGGCCGAGTTCTTCATCGAGACTCTGGTCGAGGACCCGCGCAGCGACGAACGCTGGCTCATCAGCGGACCCAGCAACAGCCCCGAGAATGGTGGGCTCGTCATGGGACCGACAATGGATCACCAGATCATCCGCGATCTGTTTGCCAACACCGCCGAGGCGGCACGGGTATTGGGCATCGATGAGGAATTCGCCCGGAAGCTCGACGCCATGCGCGCCCGCATCGCTCCGAACCAGATCGGCCAGTACGGTCAGCTCCAGGAATGGCTCGAAGACAAGGACGATCCCAAAAACAAACACCGCCACGTCTCGCACCTGTGGGGCCTGTTCCCGGGCAGCGAGATCACGGCCGATACGCCTGAGTTGCTCGAAGCCGCCAAACAATCCTTGATCTTCCGGGGCGACGGCGGGACCGGCTGGAGCCGGGCGTGGAAGATCAACTTCTGGGCCCGTCTGCTCGATGGCGACCATGCCCACCTGATGCTCAAGAACCTGCTGACGCTGACGAGTTCGCCCCTGACCGAATACAAAGGCGGAGGCGTCTACGCCAATCTCTTCGATGCCCACCCCCCTTTCCAGATCGACGGAAATTTCGGCGCCACCAGTGGCATCACGGAGATGCTGATGCAGAGCCATCGGCGCGACGACAACGGCCGGTATATCATCGAATTGCTGCCCGCCCTGCCGGACGCCTGGCCCCAGGGTCAGGTCTCGGGCTTGCGAACTCGTGGCGCCTTCGAAATCGCCATGGACTGGGCCGATGGAAGACTGACCCAGGCCCAGATCGGATCGAAGCTGGGCGGAACCTGCCTGCTGCGCACGGACGTCCCGGTGCGGGTTCAGACACGTGGCCATGAGGTCACTCTGGAGAGGCGTCCAGATGGTGTCGTTGCGTTTGAGACCCAGCCGGGGCACAGCTATCAGGTCTCTGCAACGAAGGAGGCGGATGCGTCGAACCGCCTGAAGCTATGGTACGACGTACCCGCCAAGGGCTGGACCGAAGCGCTGCCCGTCGGAAACGGTCGCCTCGGCGCGATGGTATTCGGAGGGATCAGCACCGAGCGGATTCAGCTCAACGAAGATACGCTCTGGGCAGGTCCGCCTGTCCCTCAGGACCGCGTCGGCGCTTACAAGGCGATCGACGAGGCGAGGAAACTCATCTTCGACGGCAAATACTCCGAGGCCCAGAGCCTGATGCAGCGTGAGGTAATGGGCGAACGGATCTCCCCTCGCAGCTACCAGACGCTGGGCGATCTGCACATCACGATGCCGTCGGCTTCCGATTCCGTCGAATCCTATCGTCGCGAGCTCGATCTGGACACCGCCATCGCAACGACGACGTTCACGATCGGTGGAACCACGTATACACGGGAAGTCTTTGCCACCCCGATCGATCAAGCCATTGTGGTGCAACTGACTGCCGACACACCTGCGTCCATCCGCATCGATGTCAGTCTGGATTGCCCTGCCGATTTCGAGGTCGCCTCCGTCGGAAACGATACGCTAAGCATGTTCGGACAGGCCAGCCACGAGGGCAAGCACAAGGGCGTCCGCTACCACACGCAGGTTCAGGCGAAACTCGAAGGCGGATCGGTCCAGATCGAGGACAAGACGCTCTCGATTGAGAAGGCCGACGCGGTGACACTGCTGCTGACCGCTGCGACGGACTACAACTTCGACGATCCATATCAGCCGCTCGAACGAGACCTCGTTCAGACCTGTGCGCAGCAGTTGGCGGCAGTCCGAGCCAAAGATTATGATCAAATCAAGGCCGACCACATCGCCGAGCATCGCCGGCTGTTCCAACGTGTGGACCTCGATCTCGGGACCACCGCCACAGCGCAGAAGCCGACGGACGAGCGGCTCAAGGCGGTACAGAACGGAATCGAGGACCCCGCACTGGCGGCGCTGTATTTCCAGTTCGGTCGCTACCTGCTGATCTCGTGTTCGCGACCCGGGTGCATGCCGAGCAATCTCCAGGGACTCTGGAACGACCACCTCGAAGCCCCGTGGAACGCGGATTACCACATCAATATCAACATCCAGATGAACTACTGGCCCGCCGAAGTCTGCAACTTGTCCGAGCTTCACGAGCCCTTCTTCCGGCTCACCGAGGCCCTGCTACCGGCGGGCCGCAAGACCGCCCAGGATGTGTACAATTGCCAGGGTTTCGTCGCGCACCACACGACCGACGCGTGGTTCCACACGAGCCCGTTCGGCAACGTCGTCTACGGCATGTGGCCCATGGGCGCCGCCTGGTGCACGCAGCACTTCATGGAGCACTTTCGCTTCACCGGCGATCGCGAGTTTCTCCGGACTCGGGGCTACCCCGTGCTCAAGGAAGCCAGCCTCTTTTTCCTCGACTGGCTCGTCGAAGACCCCGCGACGGGCAAACTCGTCTCCGGGCCCTCCAATTCCCCCGAGAACACTTTCGTCACGCCCGACGGCGAGAAGGCCACCCTCTCGATGGGACCGTCGATGGACCAGGAGATCATCTGGGACACGTTTACCAACACGCTGCACGCGGCTCGAATCCTCGGAATTGATGACAGCTTCGTCAGGGAGGTGCGAGCCGCCAGAGAGAAGCTGGCTATGCCCGGCATCGGGCCCGATGGTCGGTTGCTCGAATGGGCGCGACCTTTCGAAGAAGCCGAACCCGGTCACCGGCACGTCTCGCATCTGTTCGCGATCCACCCGGGCCGGCAGTTCACGTATCAGAATGCTCCCGAGATGATGGCGGCCGCGCGCAAGAGCATCGAATACCGCCTCGCCCACGGCGGCGGTCATACCGGGTGGAGCCGGGCCTGGATCATCAATTTCTGGGCCCGCTTCCTCGAAGGCGACAAGGCTCACGAGAACGTCGTTGCCCTGCTGGCCAAGTCCACGCATCCCAATCTATTCGACAACCACCCGCCCTTCCAGATCGACGGCAACTACGGCGGCACAGCGGGCATCGCCGAGATGCTGCTGCAAAGCCACGCCGGACAGATCCACCTCCTGCCCGCTCTGCCGACCGCCTGGAGCACGGGCCACGCCAAAGGCCTCCGCGCTCGTGGCGGATTCACCCTTGACATTTCGTGGAAAGATGGTATGCTCACCAAGGCGTATATTCAGGGCTCGGGCGACAACCCGTGCACCGTGCGATATAGAGAAAAGACGGTGCAGATCCAGCCATCTGCGGGGGGCGTCAAGCTCGATGCGGATCTGAACTCCTTTTAATCCTGTTGTTGCCCAACCTTGAACCGCCGGTACGCTGCGGCGTATCAAAACGAGTTCCCAGACGGATCTGGGCTCGGACCACGGAGTGGGTACGGAAAAGAACAGGGAGGTGGATGGCATCCCACCATGTCATTTCTGCGCTTGAAGCGGTGGTCATCCCATAGCACGCTGATACGGCTGCGCGCCGGCGCAGGATCATCAACCACGAGGGTCGTGAAAAGAAAGGAGGTTCTACCGGGACGAGACAGCTCCAAGCTTAGGAGAGGGTGATGAGAAGGGAAACTCAGGAGGAACCCTTCACCTAAGAAAAGGAGAGCCAAATGAAACGGATTTCACTCTTGGTCTTGATCGTGGGGCTGGCGCCGGTGGTGAGCCGGGCCGACTTGATCAGCTCACAGGACTACCGCCTCCGCTATAGTCCGTACGCCTTCAATTATCACAGTTCCGGCCTGATCCCGGGCGGAATCCGGTATTCGCCCTATGCGTTCAATCCGAACGCAGCCGGACTGGTCTACGAAGGGGCGCGCTATACCCCCTACGCCTTCAACTATCACAACACGGGTCTGGTGGTCGACTACTACTGGTGGCAGATTCCGCGCGCTCCTACGATCATCGTCGAAACCTGTCCGGCACCCGGCCGTGTGGCAGCCGCCACGCCGGCCCGACGCCGCGCCTATGCCGCACGAAGGCGTTCGGCCCCCACCGAGAGATCGCGAGAGATCGCGAAGACCGATGGCGAGCAAATCGTCCGTCAGTATCTCGCGGCGCAGGAGATGGACCAGGTCCGCATCGACCGACGACTCACGATCGGTAATCAGACCGCGGGCGCCGCGTTCATCCTTCGCGACAAGAACCTGGTCGTTCGTTACACGAATCCGGAAATCATGGAGGCCCTGCAAGCCGAGGGTGGCATTTCCGTGAAGCTGGCCCAGCGATATGAAGAGAACTGGGACGAATTCACGCAAGAGTTCAAGGCGCGTGGCGGCACTGTCTACCACGTCGATGCGTCGGAACCGGACCAGATCGTCGCGGCGCTGGCCGCCTGCGACCTGCTGAGACCCGAAGGCGCCGCTGCGCAAGGCACGATGGTCGCCAAGGAATAGCGCCGGAGCAGACTTCCTGGTAGCATCCGCCAGTCTATTACGGCCTGCCAGGTGTCGGCTGGGACGGAACCCAGTTTGCGCGATCATTCCAGAGCACGGGCGGGACGGCCATGTCCTCGGTCGCCAGGGACTGGCCGCCCCCGTCCGTGGTCGGATACCAGTCGTCCTCGTAGGCGAACCGCATGACCGCCGCTTCCAGGGGCGCCGCCAGCTTCAGTACGATGTCTTCCCCGCTGTCGCTGAGATGGCCCCAATACTCTCCAGCCACCAGGGGTTCCGTTCCATAACGGGCCCGGAAGGCAGCGAGATCGTCCACCACGACGATACATTCGCCTGTATCGAGTGTCGCGGGACCGAAGGTGAACTGAATCCCATCCGTGAAACGCAGCCCAGCCAGATCGAGCGGCACCTCGCCGGAGTTGCAGAGTTCGACGTAGTCCAGGCTGTCGCCGGCGCTGGAATGATACATCAGTTCGCTGACGCGCAGGAAATCCAGCAGGCGCAGTTCGTTCATGTACGGATATTCGTCATCGCCACCTTCCACAGCGGTGGCTTCGAGCATCGCGGAGATCAGAAAATCGCTGCTCGTGGTCGAGTCATTGAGCCCATGGATCGCCAGAAGATTCTCGCCGCTGTTCAGCACATCCGCGTATTCGGAAATGTCGAAGACCACGTCAAACGTCTGCGAATAGGATTCGTGGCTGGCCTCCGCCTGTGAATCCCACTGAGGCGTCCCGGTAGCGTTGACGCGGGCCACCTCGGCGCCATTGAGATAGGCGACGAAGCCGTCGTCGTATCGAACGCTCAGTGCTAGTTCGCTGACGTGAGCAGCACTCACCAGTGTGAACGGGATTCGCACGTAACAGGTGGCATTCCGTCCGTACATCTGATTTTCGATATCCAGACTGATCCAGTCTTCATATCCGGAACTGCGTTCATAGCCGATCCCTCCGGGATCGCCGGATGAGTTCAGCCAGGTCGAATCGTCGAAAGCCAGGTCCGATTTCCAGGTCTCGTCCACCTGATCCACGAACATTGGAACGATGACCCACTTATCGGCATTCTCGGGGACGAGTGTCGTGCGTGTGACGACTTGCTCCCGCCGCACGGGATTTACCAGCCCGGGTGTGGGCAGTTCGAGCCAGTCGAACCGATCCGAGCCATCCGGCGCGCGACCCTGCGACACGTCCGGCGTGTGAGGGCCAAACAGGACCTTGTCGATCTCCCTCAGATTGGGATCGAACAGCCCAATCCGCTCTCCATCGGGCGACAGCTTGAAGCCGACATGCCCCGGACGATCCTCGCCGTCGGCAAGAAGAACTCCCGAGCCACCGCTCGCAATGAAAGTCAGAGGCGCGATGCGGTGCCTGTCCGGCTGCGTCGTCGGATGATCGGTGAGAGAGAAGCCGCCGACATCGACGGGAAAGGCCTGCGGATTGTACAATTCGATGAAGTCGTCTGCGAAAAGGACGTGTGCCTCGGCCAGCCATTCATTGATCCTGACCGTCGATGGATCGCCCAGGGCCAGAGCTACATTGGCGAAGCCCAATGTGGGGACCGCCAGACGCCACTCGCCATCGGGTGCCGTTCTGGCGATCGACGCATCCGGCAACTGACCTCCGAACCGGACGGAGTCGATCAGGCTGCCGTCACGATCGCATAGGTAGATCTCGCCCCCGCGCGGATCGAGACCGAAACCAAGATCGTTGTCTGCCGATAGAACGAGATGATCACCGGGATTCATCCTGACATCAACCGGAAAAACGAACTTGTCGGACTGCTCTGAATCATCGCTGAGACGCATGCCCGACAGGCTGATCGCCGACCGTCCGTCATAATACAACTCGACCAGAGCGGGGAGACTCCCCTGGTAATCGTACGTCTCGTTCACGACCAGAATCTCGCTGAGGACGAGACGCCGATAGGATGCATCCACCGTCCAAGTCTGCGACGCGCTGGGCGGATCCTGCCATACGCCGGCCGAATTCCTGCCTCGAACGTAAACCGTGTAGGACTGCCCGTCGACCAGACCGGTCAGCGAAAGGGGGACATCCACCGGGGTCTCCGCACTCCACGGCCCGCCGGGATCATTGAAGCTGTAGATGTAATCGGTGATACCCGGGCCGCCCACGTGCAGCGTGACCTGCGTGCGATGGGCCCATCCCTGGGGCTCGCCTCCGACGCCAGCACCGACCGGAACGAATGCTCCCATGTCCAATCCGAATCTCCCCGCTCCGCGAGCAGCTGACATCGGCTTCAGGTGGAAATCATCGGTGCCGACAAACAGCGGATCGGCATCGAGATGGCCCTCGCCCAGTTCATGCCAATCGCTGGACAGGAGACAACGATCGACTGCGATATCGGTAGTTCCCCACTCGGCATCGTTCACATAGAAATCTCCCAGCAGCGCGGGGCACTGCCAGAAGATGCACGAGTCGATATGCACACCCCGGCCGGGCGAAATCGTCTGTCCGGGAATCTCAAAGTAGAACGCCGACGCGTTGGCATCGACGACGGTGTTGTTCTCAAACCGCATGAACGCGCCGTCTTTGATCTGCGCGACGTGCTGGATGTGATGGAAGACGTTTCGCACGACGACGTAGTCCCTGCCCCGCCCGGCGGAGATCACGTTCGACTCGCGGGGCGTCTTGTTGAACCGATCTTTCACGTAGTTCCTGAATACGTTGCCTTCGATATGGGCATCGGTTTCGAGGTCCAGCGCGTCGTCCCCTCCGCCCATGAAGACATTGTTGAGAATCTGCGGGATCGCATTGGGCCGGGTCGCGCCATCGAAATCGATGGCGTCATTATGACCGGGGGTGCGGCCGAACACGGAGTTTTCGATGATGAACTGCCCCGCCGACGGCACGCCGCTGCCCCAGATGTGTTCGCTGAAATTGTCGGTCGAAGGTGGCTCTCCCGGCGCATACATGTCGGCAAACGTGCAGTCCCTTACGACCAGCGAGGAATCGATCGTTCGGATGCGGCGCAGGTCCGTGTGCTCGAAGGCGACGTGATCGACCAGCAGTTCGGAATTCTCCAGGCCTACCATGCCGTCGTTGGTCCGCCCGTACTCGATCACCGCGTAGCGGATCTGGCTGTCCTGCTGCGAATCGAGGAATTGCAGGCCATTCCAGGCGCCGCCCAATTCCGGCGTCCGCGTGAAACGAATGCGCCGATACTCCGTCCCCTCCGCCAGGAGCCGACCTTCGATCGTTATCTTCGTATTTGGATCAAAGAAGACCGTCGTGCCCGCGCCGATCGTCAATGTGACGTCGGCCGGAATGGTCAGATCGGCCGTGATGCGATAGGGCCCCTCCTCTGCCGTCCAGAACAGGTCCGCACCTGCCAGCCCCGTCGGTGGCGCTCCCATGACGTTTGAGTAGTAGCCGATGTCGCCGACCGGATCCCCGGGAGCGGCCGCACCGATGCAAGGGGACGATTCCGTCAGGCGGTAGTCACCGCCCTCCGGATCGATGAACAGAGCGTCCGCATTGAGGTTACCCTCGCCTGGCCACTCCTGTCCGCTCAGACACGAGTGGCTGATATGAACGTCGGAGGCCAGGTACGGCGCCTGGACCTCGACAGGAACCGTCGCATCGACAATCGAATTCGTCACATTGTAGACGATGGTCCCGGAGGTGACGCCTGTCTTGTTATGCGACTGGAGTCCGACATCCACATGCCCGGAGGTCTTGGAAGTCGCGATCGTGGTATGGTCGATATCGACGATGGCCCTGGAATCCTCGAACGCCTTGGCAGCCACGCTCGCCACCGTCGGGTCCTCGGGAGCGGTATTGTTGCCGACGATCAGGCATCGATCCATCGTCGTGCGACCGCCATAGACACTGACACCCTTGTCTCGGCAATCGCGAATGATGGAACCTTCAACGCGAATCTCCGATCCGAGCGTATCGATGCCGTCATCGTCCATGCGAACGATCACGCCACCACGGATCAGGCACCGCTGATCGGGAAGCTGGTCGTGAATGTAGATCCCGTCGGCATCGTCGCCGGCGTGCATATCCATGATCCAGCCATCCTCGAAGAGCAAGGCGGTTCCCGTGATCTCGGGCCCCATCACCGCTCGTGCGAACAGGCAGCGGCGAAAGGTCAGGTTCGTGCCGGCACCGGTGTCCATGATCTTTCCCGCATGATCGGTCAAGGAAGCATGATCGAAGACGAGCGTCGAGTTGGCGACCCGCACCGCGGGTCCCGAATGGGAGTGCCCCACGGGAGGCGAATGCCCCGCCTGCGTGACATTGGTATAGCGGAACATCGAGGACGCCGCATCCACGAAGTGCAGTTCACCCCAGTTCTGCCCAGCCGCGACGGACGTGAACGTCACCGGCGACTCCGCGGTACCCAGCGACTGGATCGAACCATGAACGTCGATATCCGTCCCGCCCGTCCCGGAGGGAACCCCGTCGATCAGTACCAACGTACCTGGCTCGAGCGCCAGCGTCACGCCTGAAGGAATGGTGAAATCCCCGCCGGTGATGTAGCAGACGCCGCTCCAGGTCTCGGATCGCCCCAGCGTCCCCGACACGACCGTGACGGGTCGAGCGCTGATGTCGGCCAGAGTCGCGCTGGTCTCACTGCCACCTGCGCGAACGGCCAACGTGAAATCGCCTTCCCCCGTGAAGGTCACCAGCACGCTGCCAAGACCATTCGATAGCCTGCACTGATCGGTCGAAAGGCGAATCGTCGGATTGTCGGAAACCGAGAGGGTCGCGGTCGCATCCCACACATCCCGATCGATACTTCCGCCAGCGGAAAGCCACTCGACACGGACCAGGACGGGCACGCCAGGAAGATAGCTGTCCCGCACGATCAGACGGATGCCGGCTTCGATACCGGACGAAACACCGCCGTCCGCAAGAGACCCCTGAGGATAATCATTCGTCGACCCCGTCTGGTAGTAGATATCCGTGTATCCTTCCGCGAGCCGATTGCCGGTGCCGTCGGGACCGTCGAATGTCTCGACCACCATGCGGTTGATCCCAGGGGACAAACCCAGCATGGTCCGGCCCAGAGCCCATCGGCCCTGGCGAGGCAACCACGACGTGAGCGCTCCGTTGACCAGGACGGATTGTGTTCGCGTCGCATCGGCGGTACCGAATACGTCATTCTCGTAGGCATAGGGGATCGATTTGGAGGGATATCCGGCAATCACCGGCAAGTCGCTGCCGGCGATGAATTCCAGAGGAATCTGCGAGAGCACGTAGCGTCGCCGGGCCGCCGCGAACGTCTGGATCGCTTCGATCGTCTGCGCCGGTACCCAGTCCCCGAGCACCTGTTCGACGAGGGGATTGAATCGCTCCGGCGCAAAGAGGGTCTCCGCCAACTCCCTTAGCTGCGCATAATAGCGGCCGACGAACGCAGGGTGCGTCAGAAAGCGGCGGATGACGGGTAGACTATCGAGTCGCCCCGCCAGCCAGATCGACGTATTCGGATCGGGCGAATTCAGGATGCTGTCCAGGTCGTAGGGCAGCAGCACGAAACGAGGATCTATCATGCCACGATACATGCAATAGTCATCGCCATACCCGTTGCTCAGGTTGGTCTCCCGATTGGTCAGCAATGCCTCCAGCGCGAACCACCGCGCCCACTGCTCGACGTTGACGACCTTCTCGACCTCCTCTACATACCGCTCGTCGGGCGACCGATCCAACGCGTACGTCAGGCCGATCAGGTCCGACCAGTCGTTGACGGCAGCGTTCGTGTTCTTAACGTAGCCTTCCGCAACACCATAGTCGTTCGGCTGCCCCCCCCGATAGCGCAGATCGCAATACCGAGTGCGACTGACACAGTTGTAGAGATTGCCCTGGCTATCGTCCGGAAGATGGTTCTCCGCCCAGTCGCTATCGTAAACCTCCAGGTGGACATACGATCCATACATCCGACCGGGATCGAGCGGCGCCAGGTCTTCTCCGTTCACTCGCACCTGGACACGCGTGGCATCCAGCGCCGGGAGATTGGCCATGTGGAACAGGGCGTGACCGAGCAATTGGTTATAGGTGTACTTGCTGTTGATGTTGATCGCCGAAACATCTTTCCAGAGGCGATCGTGCGGGACATTCACGTGATAGTTATTCGGAGGCGGCGTGCGCGAGCCGTTGCCACGATTGCGAATGCCGACATTGTACCGAACAAGGATATCCGTCCCATCGATGCTGATAAAAGTCCCGTTCATCTGGGCATGGGAGAAGGCGTCGTCGCTGCGGGTGCCCAGATACGCCAGTCGGCCTCGCTCCATCTCCGTCATCACCATGTAGTAGAGAGGCTGGCTGCCGATCTGCCAGTAGGTATAGGGATTGAATGCGGCATCTACGCGGTAGAGGGCATTCGTGACTTGCGCGAACCGATCATCCATAAGGCTCGGAGCCGGCCAGGTGCGGACTCGCCCACCACCGTCGATTGCCTCGATATAGAACTCAACGACAGCGCCGTCGGGCTGGCGAGAAATCTCTGCCCCATACACGCGATCGCCCGCGTGGCCGTCATCGTGTGCACCATCGTCGTACATCGGTACGGTCGTATACTCATTCGCGTCGAAGATCGGATAGCTGCCCCGGTCGACATACTCCGAGCGGTCGATGCGATACCACAGATTCACAATCGGACCGAATGGAGATTCGTCGATCACCGTCGCGGTAACGATCACCGGATCGAGCGGCCCCGGAATCACCGGCGTGTGCTGCACCTCTGCGATCAGGGGAGCAACATCGTCGGTGGCAACGGAATTCGCACGGCCGGGCGTCCCCCCCGCCTCGATGCCGGCGGCCCAGTTCGCGCCATACTGGTTCGGCAGGGCCGGGTTGAGCAGTTCCAGCGATGCGCCGCCCCCATCGTGATCGTTGCGCCATTGCCAGCCGCGATGGCCTCGGTCGTTCGGACCTAACTGGCGAACGCCCCAGTCGCCGTTGTCTGCGTACGAAACTTCATCGACAAGATCGCCTGCGGCGTCGCGCAGTTCGATCGTCTCACCCGAATTACTCAGCCGACCATTCCAGCCACCGACCGCACCACCGGCATCGGGATACTGGTCCCGAAACGCATCGGTGTCGGCTGCCACCACCAGATACTCGCCTGCCGCCAGGGTCACGTCGCCAAAGGTGAACTCAACCCCCCGCGTGAACTGCCAACCCGCCAGGTGGACCGTCTCGCTGCCTCGATTGAACAGCTCGATGTATTCGGCGCCGAGATTTTCGCTCGGTAAACCTTCCGCATAGACGTGGTACATGATCTCGTTGATCACGATGCCGGCGCCGCGACCTCCATTCGCGCTGCCGGGTGTCGGTGTCGTGAGGGTCTGCCATATGGCACCACCGTCGGGCACCCGTCCATATGAGGCATCGGTCGTCTGCGCTCCGAAAGCGACGCTGTCGATGAGTTCACCATCCGTGTCATACAGAGCCAGCTCTTCCCCGTCCCGGCTCAGTCGAAACCCCGCGTGCAAGGCCCCTCCCATGGGCTCGTCGTCGGCCCAGATCACCAGGTAACCCTGTGGAGGGATCGTCGTCTGCAAGCGGTCGCTCACGGGAAACTGCCATTTCGTCGGCTCCGAGAGATCGTCCGTCAGGTACATCCCTCCGACGTCGACCGGTTCAGCGCCGGTGTTGTAGATCTCGATCCAGTCGTCGAAATCTCCTGCCGGATCCTGGAGAAAGCTCTTGTTGTCGGCCATGAACTCGTTGATCGCCAGCGCCGCCCGGGCATTCGCGCAGACCGCCAGCGAAAAGGGCGCCAGTGTCAGGAGTATGAACATCCGTTTCATGCGTTGCTCTCTTGGCCCGCTCAAACCTCTACCATTGCCCCGGGTTCGGCACGGAGGCTCGCCAGTTTTCGGGGTGGTTCCAGGCCGTCGGACTTGCGGTCAGATCATCCACCGTCAACGAGAGTCCGCCGCCAGCCGTCGCCGGTTGCCAACTCCCATCATACCGAAAACGCGCGATCGCGGCATTGAAAGGTTCCGCCAACTTCAACACGATGCTCTCCCCCTTGTCGCTCAGCCGACCCGCATACTGCCCCGCCACGCGGATCTCCGTTCCATACGCCGCCCCGAACGCGGCCGGGTCGTCGACCACGACGACGCACTCGCCCGGCGCCAATTCCATCGCGGGGAAGGTGAATTCGATCCCGTCGGTGAAACGCAGGCCCGTCAGGTCCAAGGATGCCGCACCGACATTTGCCAGCTCGACGTAATCGAGATGATCGCCCTCGGCCGCATGGTACATCAGTTCCGTGATCCGCAGGCCGGAGATCAACTGAAGCTCTCGGAGATAGGGGTGGTCCGCCGCCACGAATTCGACGTAGGTCCCTGTCAGTTCCACGGAGATCAAAAAATCGCTGCTGGTGGTCGAAACGTTCAGACCCTGAATCGCCAGCAGATTCTCGCCGGGATGAAGCAGGTTGATGGAATCCGAGACGTCAACGACCACGCCAAAACCACCGGCATCAGCTTCGTTGTTGCCGGTCGCTCTCGAATCCCAATCCAGGGTTCCCGAGGAGTTCATCCGCACGATCTCCGTGCCATTGAGATACGCCACGAAACCGTCATCATACCGGGCACTCAGCGTCATCACCGAAAGATGTTCGAGAGAGTCCCCAGCCATCATGAAAGGAATCCGCACGTAGCAGGTGGTATTCTCGCCATACATCTGAGCCTCGACATCCAGACCGATCAGGTCCTCGTACCCACTACTGCGCTCGTATCCCACCCCGCCGAAGCCAGCCAGCCAGCCGGAGTCGTCAAAAGATACATCCGATCGCCACGCTTCGTCTGCCTGACCGGTCGAAGTCGGAATCATGGCCCGTTTCGGTGCATCTTCCGGCACGAGCGCGATCGAGACCATCTCAGGCTGCGCGATCGCCGGGTTCGCCAGTCCCGGCGTCGGCAGATCGAGCCATTCGATCGGCGCGGCGCCGTCGGGAGCGCGTCCCTGCGAGACGTCCGCCACCTGTGGACCGTAAAGCACCCTGTCCACCTCCTTGAGATTCGGGTCGAACAGACCGATCATCTCGCCGTCCTGCGACAGCTTGAAGTTCACATGGCCGGGGAGGTCTTGGTCATCTGCGACGAACACGCCGAAGCCACCCGCGTCGATGAAGGTCAGTGGTGGCAGCCTGTATTCCGCCGGCTGGGTCACCGGATTGTCCGTGAGGCAGTAGCCCCCCATGTCTACCGGCAACGCCTGCGGATTGTAGAGTTCGACGAAGTCGCTCTCGAACAACACCTCGCCTCGCGCCAGCCATTCATTGATGCGAACGCAATCCGGATCGCCGACGGGCATGGCCATGTTCACTGCCCCTGGACTCGGAACGGTCAAGCGCCAGCGATTGTCGCGCCCGACCCGGCCGATGGATCGGTCGGGCAACTGGGGCCCAAACTCAATCACATCCAGCAGAACCCCATCCCGATCGTAGAGGTAGAGCGCATCACCGTCTCTATCCAACCCGAAGCCCAGATGAATCCCGGAGGTCAAAGTCGCATCGGCAAGGACCACCAGATACTCTCCCGGTTGGATCGTCGTCCCGACCGGAAAGACGAACTTGCCGGGCCGCTCGGGGTCGTCGCTCAGCATCGTCCCGGTCAGGTTCATCGGTTCGGGCCCGTCATAGTGGAGTTCGACAACGTCCGGATAGGTTCCTTCATGTTCGAACGCGGTCTCGTTAGAGGCCAGAATCTCATTGATCACCAGACATCGATACGATCGGTCCACCGTCCAGGTCCGCGAGGCATTCGGGCGCTGCTGCCAGCGGCCGGCGGAGTTCTTGCCCCGCACGTAAACTGCGTAAGACCGCCCCTCTTCAAGGCCGCTCAGCTCGATCGGCAGTTCGACCGAACGCTCTTCGCTCCAGGGCCCGTTCGGATCGTTGAGGCTGTACACGTAGTCCGTAACACCGGGCCCGCCCACGCGCAGCACCGCTTCCGTTCGCCAGGTCCCGCCGGTCGGCTCGCCAGAGACCGCAGCACCGGCTGGGACATAGGCCCCCATGTCCAGACCATACAGCCCGGACGCGATGGCAACCGACTGCGCCTTGAGACGGTAATCATCACCGCCGGCAAAGAGAGCATCGACGTCGAGATTGCCCACGCCAAGCTCATGCCACACAATGGGCAGGATTGAATGATCGACCGCCAGTTCGGCCGGCCCGTATTCGGGAAGCGCCTCACTGAACAGATGCTCGAAGATTGCGGCATTGTTCCAGAAAATGTTGCCCGCCAGGTAGGCCCCTCGACCCGCCGGCCGGGGTGGGCTGCGGTCGGGCTCGCCGAAGCTGATCGCCGCGATACCGCTGTTGACAAACGTATTGTGCTCGGCCCACAGGAAGCAGTCTTCCTTCAGCAGCACCGCGTGGTCGTTATCCACGAAGAGATTTCTCACGACGCAGATCTCCGTCACATCATCCCCGCTGCGTCCCGTCGCAATCGCATTGGCCGTGCTGTCGCCGCCCTGGTTGCGGTGGAAGTGCATGAAGACGTTGCCTTCGAGATGGGCGTCGGCGCCGTCCAGGTCGGGACCATCGTCTCCGCCACCGAGAAAGAGACTGTCGTAGATCTGCACGATCGGACCGGGCCGCTGCCCCCCGGCAAAATCGATCACATCGTTATAGCCGGTGGCGGTGCCAAAGGTGCACCGTTCGAAGATCAATTGCTCCGCTCCGCTCAGACCGACGCCGTGGATGGGCTCGGCTCCGCTGACCGATGGAAAGACGCAGTCGCGTGCGACGACCGTCGGATGATCCACGTTCAGAATCCGCGTGTCGGTGCCCGCCCAGGTCACATCATCGAGTTCGAGGCGGGAATGCTGGACATCGACAGACTCGCCCTGACCGTCGCCGAACTCCATATCGACGCAACTCATCCGATTCGCTTCGAGCGTGTGGTCGAATCGAACTCCCTGCCAGTGCCCTACGCTGCCTGGCACACGCGTCAAGCGGACGCGCTGATACGTCGTGCCTTCGATCGAGAGCCGCCCGCCCTGCCGCACCTCGACCCCTGCACCCTCGTCGAAGAATACCGTCGCTCCCGCTTCGATGCGGAGGGTAGCGCCGGCATCGACGCTCAGCGTCGTTGAAACGTACCAGGGTCCCGATGCGGCGTCGAGCAGCATGTCGCTCGTGATCGCTCCTCCGAAGGTTTCCATGTCGCCATCATCATACTGGACGTCGAGATAGCTACACTCGAGTTCTTGACCCGTTCCATGGGCCCCATCGAACGTCTGGACGATCACACGGTTGATCCCCGGATTCAGGAGCACCCCGTCCATTTTCCAGGTGCCCTCCTTCTGGGACCAGTCGTTCTCGTCGACGGGTACGCCATTGACGCAGACCGAGCGCGTCTCGATCGCATTGGCCAAGCCCGTCAAAGAGATCGCACCGCTCGTCGTATAGGGGTAGTCGCCAACGGGGTCCGGCCCGAAAATGGCGAACTCCTGGGGAATCTGGGGGCTCGTATCAGCCTCCGGATAGCCACCATAAATCACGCTGTTGACGCGGTCGCGAACGAACTGTCTGATCCCGCGTGTTCCGTCGATCTCCGCGTCAGAGACCCAGTCCATGAGGAACCGATCGATCAATGAATCGATATTCTCCGGCGCAAAGATGGTCTCGGCCAGATCCTGACAGTGCCGATAGTACAATCGGATCACCTCCGGATGGCGGAGGAGCCGCCGCAACCCACTCACCCCCGCATATCCCCAGATGTCCCGCTGGGACTCATACGAATGATCCCCCTGCCCGAGCACCGTATCCATGTCGTGGGGCACCAGCCAGAAGCGTCGGTCGACTCCCCCGCTGTACAGTGCGTAATCGTCGCCCGATCCGCTGGTCAGTCCGCCTTCGCGGTTGCCGATCAGCGTGTCGACCGCCAGGAAGCGCATCCACTTGTCCAGGTTGACCGCCTCACAAACCGCCGCCAGGAAATCGTCGTCGGAAAGACCGCGATCGTTGAGCACCTCGATCAGACGGAACAAGTCGGACCAGTTATCCGCTGCTTGATTGGTCTTCTTGGGATAGTTGAGCCGGTAATCGTCGGGATCGGGTGTCTGTCCCGTCGATTCCTTACGGGCCAGATCGGCGTACGTCCGGGCATGCACGCCGTCCTCATAGTACGTGCCGCGGTAGAGATTGCCATCGTCGTCATCGGGGAAATGGTTCTTCGCCCAGTCCCCGTCGAGAACCTCAACGGCACTGTAGCGGCCATACGTTCGTCCGCGATCGCTCAACGCAGGCTCGTCCCCGTTGACCTTCAGCCGGACAGCCGTGACGTCGGGCGCAGGCAACCCGCTCGTCTGAAACAGAATGCTGGCCATCAGTTCCAGATGCGGGTACTTGCTGTTCAGGTTGATCGCACAAACGTCCTTCCATGGCCGGTCGCCCGCGAAGTTGATCCGGAACGACATCGGCGGATCGGCCCGCTTGCGATTGCCCCGGTTCCGCACCGACGCCTGGTAGCGTACGTTCGTTCCCGTTCCATCGACGCTGATGAACGTCGCGTTCATCTGGGCGTCGCTCATCGGCTCAGCCGCAAAGAGACTGCCGCTGTAGTCCTCGTCACTGATCTGCCGCAACTCCGTCCACTCGCTGTCCTTCACAATCAGATAGTAGACGGGGTGGGCGCCGGGCGTGCGGCAGAGCATCGGATCGAACGAATCATCGACAATGTACAGCGCATTGGCTACCTGCTGGAGCGTGTCGTCGACGAGAGCCGGCGCCGGCCAGGTTCGCGTACGTCCGTCGTTGTCAGCCGCCTCGATGTAGAACTCCACCACGGCACCGTCGGACTGGGGTGGAATCTCGGCAGAGTGAGACTCCTCACCAGACATCGCTACCGAACTGAACTCCGCATCGCCATCCACTCGGTAGCATAGCGTCGCCTGAATGCCTGTGGAACGCGTGCCGACCAGACGCGCGGTAACGGTCACCGGATCATCTGAAGTCGGGACGCCCGGAGTGTGCACGACATCGAGAATCAAAGGCGCCGATTCGTTCGAAAAGACCGAATTCGCTCGACCGGGCGTGCCTCCCTCGTGACGACCGGCGCTCCAGTTTTGCCCATAATCGTTGGGCAGATCGGGATCGATCAACTCCAGCGACTTGCCTTGCCCATCATGGTCGTCGCGCCAGACCCAGCCGCGATGACCGTGGTCGACCGGTCCCAACTCGCGCTGGACCCAGTCCCCTTCATCGGCGTACTCGACGCGATCGATCCGAGTGCCCGCCGGATCGACCAGTTCGATGGATTCGCCCGCATTGCTCAGCCAACCTGTCCAGCCTCCGAGCACAGCTTCGACAGCAGGATAAACGTTTCGAAAGACATCCGCATCGGCAGCCACGACGAGATACGACTGAGCATCGAGAACCACGTCCGGAAAGACGAACTCGACCCCCTCGCTGAAACCCCATCCCGCCAGGGGGACCGCCTCGGAACCTCGGTTGAACAGTTCGATCCACTCCTGGCGAACATCTTCCGCCCCCTCAGAATGCGGAGGATGGTACATGATCTCGGAAATGACCACGCCGGGCCGCGCGCCGCTCCCTGACGGATCGTCCGACACCGCCTGCGCGCCGACGACACCACATAGAAGTAGCGAAAGGACCTGCGTCATGACGATGATGGGAATTCGCATGATCGGCGCTATCCTCCAGAACCGCAAGAGCACGGGACTCGCGGCTCACCCTGGTCGCTAAAACAGTAGAAGCCACCCTCATGAGGAGAGGAACCACAACGCAGTTAATATAGCAAGAACAGGAAGTTAAGTCAATATTCGCCGGACCGCGCGAGGTCCGAGAAAGTGCTGTTTCACCACATAGCAAGGGGGCGATTCGCCACGGATTGCCAGACGGTCGAGCCCTGGGCCTCGATGGCCAGGACCAGCTTGCGGATGTGGAACAGGTCGGCCTGGCACCAGGGCCGATCGATGAACCGGGTCAGCCTCTCAGGCGATTCGTCCAGGACCCAGACACGGGCGGTGAAGATCTCGTTCGCCATCGTCGGCAGCGCGAAGGCCGATTCGTTGCGCCACATCGATTCGACGCCCCACGCCAGGAACCACGTCGGGCGGTGATAGTCCACGTAGACATCCATCAGATGGTCCTGAATCGGCCCGGCGTAGCTCGCCAGCAGCCGCCCCACCTCGGGCGTCAGATGCCGCCAGCGGGCGAAGATCGACCGCGAGACAGACACCTGCGAGATGAGCCCGCCCCTGGCATGGGCAAATTCATAAGTCAGGCGCTCGCGAAGTGCGGACCGGGCTCGGCCCAGCCCCTTCGTCAAGGCTTCCCGGTCATCCAGATAGGCCGCCATCCGGCAATAGGCGATCAGCCCCCCTACATACCCGTTGCGGCAGTCCTCTTCCAGCGGGTTGGGCGAGCGATCGACAAACGTCCGCAATTGGGCCCAGTTCTCCTCGACATGACGCCAATCGCCACTGACGTGAGCCCAGAGCCAGAGCGGATATAGCCTGGCGACCTCACTGCGGACGATGTCATCCATCACGCGGAACAGCTTCTTCGACTTCACGTCATAGTACGAGCGGACCGCTCCCTCGTCGGGATCGACATGCCTCCGGCCGCCCGGCCCGGACAGGGGACCCTCGGATTTCCGCATCCGAGCGACGTAACGTTCGATCCTCGCCTGCAAATCTCCGCCCACGTGCGGGTAGGCCAGAGCCAGCGTCAGCAGGGTCTCGGTGGGATCGACGAAAATGCGGTACGCTTCTCTCGGATGCTTGCCGGGCGGAAAGACCAGAGGTTGCCAGCGCTGGGAAATCAACTCCTCGACTTCCTTCACCAGTTCCTTCTTCAACCCGACCGATCCGTCGGTCTCCACGATCTGCACTTCCGGTACTTCCCAGATGAACCGATCCAGTTCGCTGTCACCGATCCGACTGGCCCGTTCGGCCGCTTCCTCCATCAAGGGAGCCTGCCGGGTTCCGGGAACCGCGCCGGGCAGCGCCTTCTGCACGTGATCGAGACGCGGCATCTGAAGCATGTCCCAGTCCCAGGGCAACTCCCTGATCTTGCTCCACTCCGCATCGGTCAGTTGGACCGAAGGGATCTCTGTCTTCTCGGCGGCCCTGCCATTCGCGTCCATCCGAAAAGCAATAACCGCGGCGCCGGCATTCATCTCGTGCGTCGGAACGTAGTAGAAGCTGTCGCCCGCGATGGACACTGCTGTATCGATGACCGAGCCCCCGCCGTAAACCGCTGTGCCGCGTGCGAGCCACTCCTTGCCCATCGGCAACTCCTGGCCTCGGTGGAGCAGGGCCCAGATACCGACCGCCTCGCCAGGCTGCGGCTCATGCACACCCCGGCAGAATGGCTCGGTATAGCCCTTCAGCGTCTCCAGATCCATCGCATTGACATTGTCCTGATGCGTGTTGATCAGCACCCGGCCGGCGACCGAGAGTTGGCATTGCTCGTCGTGAACCAGCAGCAGACTGGCGTGCCAGCCGTAGCGGCGCGTTTGGTCCATGATCGGCGTGATGTGGCCGGTGGCGGTGTCGAGATAACCCACGTTCAGAAAAGGGGAATAGTGCTCGTAACGGCTCCGCAGCAGCGCCCGGAACTTGACGATAACCTTGCCGTCGGGTGTGACCACTGGCGGTGCGCCGGTGCCATTCATGCTCTCGCCATAGACGATCGGCGCGACGAACTTCTGCCGACCCGAATTCGGGTCCAGAATGAAGAACGTCTGATAGATCGGCTCGGCAGTCAGGCGCTGGCGGAGGAAATCGAGCTGCGCTTCGTAGCTGCCCGGCTCCGCCATCCTCCTGAAGTTGGCCTCCCGCAGCCGATCGTTCTCCTCCCGGCTGTGTCGCCAACTCGCGAAGTCCCCGAAGACCTCCTTGACCATATCCATCAGGATCGGCTCGAACGAATCGAGTGACGGCAACGGAGTCGTCGTGACCATCACGGAACCATCGGGCGCCACGACGGGATGGTATCCGCGAAAGCTCACGCCAGGCAGTTTCTCGCTCCGCCAGTTCCGCGTCCCTTCCGCCACATCGAAGGCATAGACGCGCATATCCTCGCTGGCGACATACGCGCGATCACGTGTAGCATCGACGGCCGGGCTAGACAGGAGCGGTCCGCCCGTAGCCGCTTTCCATTGCACGTCCCCCGAGCGGACATCGATGGCGTAGAGACTGTGGTCGCGGCTCCCAATAAGAACGGTGTTCCTGTGGATCAGCGGTGCGTTCCAGACCGCGGCACCGGTCTGGATGGACCACGCCAGCGAGCCATCGTCGCTACCGACCGCGTAGACCCTGCCGTCGGCACAACCGAAGACCACCACGCGACGATCTGCCGCACACGCATGCAGGATGGCGCCCGGCGCAGTATATGTCCACACATCCCGGCCGGTCTCGGCGTCCATCGCATGCAGCACGCCCTTCATGGTTCCGACGAACACCTTGCCGCCGGCCACGATCGGCTGTACGCCCGACATCAGACCTTCATCGGGAAACAAACGGTACCACTTCCGCGCAAACGGCGGACGAATCTCCGTCGTCGTACTTGCCGAACGCGCCGCATCATGCCCCAGCATGGGCCAATCCTCTGCCGCAGGTGCCGAAGCCGCCAACAGCAGACCGAGACAGCACACGAGGATTCGTCGTCGATGGAGAATCGCCATAGCATCCACCTCGAGGAGTACGGTGGGCGCGGTCCGTCTTACTGGATCAGGTACGGCTGCTCGGGCAACTCGCGCACCCAGATGTTACGAAAACTGATCGGATTGCCATGGTCCTGGAGACCGATCGGGCCGTCCCCATGCGGCCTGTACCGCGCCTTGACCTTGTGCGAGGTCGTCCCCTCGATCTCCAGGTTGTTGTGCACGCAGACGCCGTTGTGGAAGACCGTGATCCGAGCCTTGCGAACCACGTTGCCGTCGTCGTCGAAGACCGGCTTCAGGAAGGCGATATCGTAGCTCTGCCACTGCCCCGCTTCGCGGCAGGCGTTGACCATCGGCGGGTGCGAGCCATAAATCGAAGCTGCCTGACCATCGGCATACGTCGAATTCGTCTGATAATTGTCGTCGGTGTAGGAGTCGAGCACCTGTACCTCGTACCGGCCCATGAAAAACACCCCGCTGTTGCTGCGGCTCTGTCCCTTGACCTTCTCCGGGATACCCTCCGGAATCCTCCATTCCACGTGCAACTGGCAGTTCCCGAAGGACTTCTTCGTCTGAATGCTGCCCGCCTTCTTGGAGACCGTCATCGCACCGTCGGCAACTTCCCACGTCGCGGGACTGCCGTCGCCCTTCTGCCACTGCGACAGGTCGGTGCCATCGAACAGGACGGTCGCATCGGAAGGCGGCTGCCCGATCGTCTCGGCAGGCGTCACCACCGGCGGCTTGGGCCGGCTCAGGTCGTGGACACCGTACTTGGTGATCTCGACGGCCGCGTATGCGCCTGCTGCGACTACCAGCATCGCAGCCAACAGACAGCCGATGGATTTCGTCACGCAGGATGCGCTCTTCATGGTGTTCTCCTCTGATTCTGATGGGATGTTCATGGTGACCGGCCAAGCCGGCCTCAGCACCGACCGCCCCATAATACGCCTGTCCTCGCGTCAAATCCAGCCATTTCCCCGACCTCGCTTCGGTCTTCCATCAGTCGGCAGCCCTCGGTCTGCACACCACCTGTTCGATCGCAGCAGCAACAATGTAGTCGGGCAGCTTCTGAAGGGTGGGCGCAGCGGTGTAGCATGCGATGATGCTCCGATCGGGAAAGGCCCCCGCCTCGCGAATGAGCCGATCGGCCAACTCATACAGCATCGAATCCGGCATCTCGATGCCGGTCCCGGGCACGAGTCGGCGGGCGGCCGCCACGAGCGATTCGAATTCGTCGCGGCTGTCGTACCAGTTGAGCTGGAATTCCAGGTCGGTCGCCAGACGGCTCGCCGGACGATCGAAAGTGTACTGAATGCCGATGGGGTTGTACATCTCCATACGCTCATCGACAAAGGCCAGGCAGGCCTCGCGATAGGCCTCCACCTTGTCGGGCTCCATCGGACCGAAGCCCTGTTGTTCGATCTCAGTCGACAACAGCGCGTCGATGTGCGTGCGGAGGCGGTCCTGCTCGGCCCCCATTCGCTCGTAGAGCCGCTCGTAATAGACCTTCAATAGAAGCCGCAGCGGATGCATGTCTCTGGCCTCGTCTTCACGGTCGGCTGGCTATGTGGTCTGTGGCGCCGCCGGGGCCGGCGAGTGCTTCGGCAACGTGAAAACAAACGTGCTCCCCCCCGGCGGATTGTTCCGCACCCAGATCCGACCGCCATGCTGCTCGACCACCTGTTTCGCAAAGGCCAGCCCCAGACCCGTCCCGTCGCGTTCCGTCGCGCGGGCGTTTTCCGCGCGGTAGAACTCCTCGAAGATGTGCGACAACGCCTCGTCCGGAACGCCGATCCCCGTATCGGTGATCGTCACCTGGATCATCGCGTCCTGGTCCTTGATCTCCATCGAGACCCGCCCCCCCGGCGGAGTATACTTGACCGCATTGAACAGCACGTTCGTGAGGGTCTCTTCGATCAGGACCGCTTCGCCCCACAGTTCATCCACCGACGGATCGATCGAACTGGTAACCGAAATCTCCTTGCTCTTGGCTCGGTTCTGGACCGCCCCCAGCGCGTTGTAGACGCAGTTCTTCAGAGAGAACCGCTCGACCTCCATCCGCCCGGTCAGCTTCATCCGCGTCAGTTTCAGCAGTGCGGTAATGAAACTCATGCACTGAGTGGTCCGTCGGTGGGCGCGTTCCACCAGGTCCTGCTGCTTGTCGTTGAGCGTCCCAACCATGCCGTTAATGACAATATCCAGGCAACTCTGCACGGCCGCCAGGTGCCCTTTGATGTCATGGGTCAGACGGAGCACGTACTCGTTCTTGAGCTGGTCCTTCTGTTCGAGCTGCGCGTTGGCCCGCGCGTAGCCGTCCTGCTGTTGCCGAAGCTGCTCGCTGATCGAGGTCGTCATGTAGACCACCAGATACATGGTGACCGAGAACACGAAGAGGAAACCGAACACGAATGTGGGGTTGCTGTACAACCCGTGTCCGGCGAACCCCGTCAGAGGATAGTGTCGCAGCGTCCCGACCGCCTCCAGGACAATCAATCCGCCGAACAGCAGCACCGCCAGCGTCGCCTGAACGTAGCTTTGCCATTTCGATCGCAGGATACTCGCCAGGATCATGTGGAAGACGAAGAAGAACGAGAACGGGTTCTCAATGCCCCCGGAGAAATGCAGGATCGTGGTGAGAATCAGCAGGTCGGCACTGATCTGAAACGTCAGGATCCGACCGATTCGCGTCTCAGAAGGTTCCTTGTCCTGCCACGTCCAATACCGCAGAAGGTCGTACAGAACAAAATTGTATACCAGCAAGAGTCCCGCAATCGTGTAGAGCGAAGAAGCAGGAAGGATCACCGACATGAACCTGCCGGCCACAAAGGTGGCGATGCCCATCGTCGCAATCGCCACCCACCGCAGCCGCACAAGCCAGAACGCTCTCTCGACCAGGCTGGTGCTCTTGAGGATGCTTTCCATACCGCGCTAGGACTTCTGAAGCAGGCTTTGGACCTTCTCCAGAAGCACGTCCGGCTTCACCGGTTTGTCCAGAAACGCCTCGACCGGCAGCCAGGCCTTGTCGCCGGCGTCGGCCTTGAAATCCAGCCCGGTCTTGTCCTTGACGGCGGTCAACATGAGGATCGGGATGTCCTTGTACTCGGCGCTGCCCTTGAGTTCCCGCGACAGTTCGAATCCCTCCTGACGCGTCCGCATCATGACGTCGAGGATGATCAGGTCCGGCCGGCTCTCTTTCACCCGGTCCATGCCTTCGCTGCCATCGGCGGCGCTGCGAACCTCATACCCTTTGTTCTCCAGCACCACGGTCATCGCTTCGGTGATATCAGGATCGTCGTCGATAATCAGAATCCTGCCCTGTGCCATTTCTTCTCCTTCGTCCATTCAAAAGCTTCGCTGCGCTTCTCCGACGCCACTCTACGTATTTATACCTGCGATACCTGACATAATCAAGCCGACGGCGGGACAAACTCTACCCCTCCCGCCGGCCTGGCGTTGTGCGTCTCAGGCGTCCAGCTCGGATCGTATCTCGTCGAGATACCGGTCGATCCGGTCCCGCAGGGCATCGCTCAGGCCCTGCCGCAAGTCAATCGTCTCCGGCTGGATACCGAAAAACACCACCTCTTCGGGCAACTGCCCCAGCCGCTCGGCCAGCGTAAGAATCTGTAGAAGGTCCGCCTCGTGGAGCGATTGGTGGGCGAGAACCTTCGTGCTGCGGACTTCGTCCGGCCGGAAGCGCCGGATCGTCCCCGGCGCTTCATCCATGTACGCACAGTCGATGAAGACCGCCTTGCGGCGTCCGTCGATCAGGTGCAACACCGCCATGCCGCCCGTGCCGGCATCGAGAAAATCGACCTCCGGATAACGGGCGGCCTCCTGCGACAGCCGCGACACCAGATCGACCCCGATCCCCTCATCCGCCATCAGCGGATTGCCGAGACCGAGCACCGCGATCGGCTTCTTCATGGCCGCAATGTCACCTGACGAACTGCACGTTCAGCATGTGCGTCGAGCACGAGATGCACGGATCGTACGAACGCACCAGCATCTCCAGCTTCAGACGGACCGCATCCTCGCCTTCATCCAGAATCTCGGGAACGAACTTCTCGAAGTCCGCCTGGATCGCAGCATGGTTCTGGTTCGTCGGAATGCAGATGTCGGCGCCGACGCAGTGGCCCTTGCGATCGAATTCGTACTGATGGAACAGGATGCCGCGCGGCGCTTCGACACATCCGCTGGCCTTACCCGCCCTGGGCGAAACCTTCACCGTCTCCGGCTTGATTCCCGCCGTCAGCAGCTCATCGATCATCCCGATGCTGGTCTCGACCACGTGCACCGCCTCGACGATCTGGGCGACGTTGTTCATGAAGGGATTGCAGCAACCCTTGGTCAGCCCGAACATCTTCGCAACGTCCTTGGCCATCGGCGAGAGCAGATCGGCGTTGTTGTTGAACCGCGCCAGGGCGCCGACCGTGTACGAATCGCGGTGCCACTTGGTCCACTTGGCCGTCGACTGATCGTTGACGTATTCGTTGGCCACGCTCTGCCAGTCGTGAATCGAAACGGCGCCGTCGTAGTCGGTGCTCGTGATGTCGCCGTGATAGAACGTGTACGTGGGCGGATCGTCCTGCTTGAGAGCGACGTATTCCGTTTCCCGCGTGAAGTTGGGAATGGCGCCGGCCGCCGAGAGCACGGCCTGAGCCACCGCCTGCAGATCCGGAACGCAGTTCTTGAGCCGCTCTTGCAGGTCGCGCAGTTCCTTCTCGGTCGGGAACTTCGTCAGACCGCCCGGCTTCAGCGTCACCGGGTGCGTCGTGCGACCGGCAATCAGGTCCGACCAGTCGTTCGCCAGCCGGTGCAGGCGAATCACCGCCATCACCGCATCCGGCGCCTTGGCCGCCAGCGGCACCACCGAGGGCAAACCGAACAGGTCGGGCGCCACCAGATAACCGACGTGCAGCACGTGGCTCTGCAACTGCTCCGAATAGTGCATCAGGATGCGGACCTTGTCGGCCTGCTCGGAAACCCGGATGCCCAGTGCGTTCTCGACCGCCTTCGTCGAGGCCAGCGAGTGCGTGATCGAGCAGATCCCGCAGATGCGGCTCACGATCGTCTGGATGTCCTCGTAACTGCGCCCGCGCACCATCGCCTCGAAGAAACGCGGCGCTTCCGGGACCTGCCACTCGACCTTCTCCACCTTGCCGTCGGTGGCATTGACAACGATGTTGCCGTGTCCTTCGACACGGGTCACATGATGGACGTTTACGTTTACGCTATTAGCCATGGATCGTCGGCTCCTGTCTGCTTCCAAAAAGAACCATCTTGGTCTTGAGGTCGTCCACGGTCAGGCCGAATCGTTCGATCACGTCCTTGGCCGCGTCCACGTTCGGATTGCTGGTGTAGCCCCGGCAGCCAAAGCAACGGAATCCGTTGGAGGGGCACCGGGCGCCGCAGCCGGCGCGAATGATCGGTCCCAGGCAGACCTGGCCGTACTGCCACAGGCACGGATTGCCGTTGGCCTTGCACTCAACACAGACTGGATAGTCCGGAATCTCCGGGGTCTTGCCCAGCAAAAGGCTCCGCACGATGTAGGTGAACTCTTTGCGGTCCATCGGACAGCCATGAACGTAGTAGTCCACGTCCACCACCTCGTCGACCTGCTTGGTCGCCTGCGTCGCCAGGTGCGGCTTCTTCGCGTCCTTGCCATAGACGCACTTCTTCACCTCATCGAGGTCGTCGAAGTTGTTCTTCAACTTGTTGATCCCGCCGATCGTGGCGCAGGCCCCCAGAGCAATCAGGACCTTGGCCCGGCTGCGGATCAGCTTCAGACGCTCTTCGTCTTCCAGCCGGGTGATCGACCCCTCGATGATCGCGATGTCGTATTCATCGCTCTTCTCGCTCATCGCCTCGCGCCATTCCACCACGTCGGCGCCGCCGAGCAGCTCCAGCAGCTCTTCTTCGAGATTCACGATCTGGAGCTGACAGCCCTCGCAGCAGGCGAAATCGAATATCGCAATTTTCGGTTTACTCATAACTAGATCGCCTCCGGCAACGTTGCCAAATCAGAATAGCGGAACACCGGCCCGTCCATGCAACAGTACACATCGTTGATCTGGCAGTGCCCGCACTTGCCTACGCCGCATTTCATCTTGCGCTCGAGATTCAGGAAGATGTTCTCGTGCGGAACCTCGTGCTCTTCCAGCGCCATCAGCACAAACTTGTACATGACGGGCGGGCCGCAAACCAGCACGACGGCCGACTGGAGATCGCTCTTGATCTTCGGGATCAGCTTCGTGACGACTCCGACGTTGCCCTTCCAGCAATCGTGCGGCTCGTCGATGGTCTCCAGCATGTCCACGTCGTCGCGCTTCTCCCACTCCGTGATTTCCGAAGCAAACAGCCGCTGGTCGTAGCACTTGGTCCCCTGGAGAATCGTCACCTCACCGTAATCGGCGCGGTTGTCGAGCACGTAGTTGATGAAGGCCCGCTGCGGGACCAGCCCGATGCCGCCGCAGATGAAGACCAGGTTCTTGCCCTTGGCCTCTTCCACCGGATACATCCCGTCGCCCAATGGCCCGCGAATCCCGATCTTGGCCCCTTCCGTCAGATTGTGCACCGCATTGGTCACGTTGCCGATCTTCCGGATGACCAGCTCGAATCCGCCCTTCTGCGTCGGCGACGACGTGATCGTAATCGGCGCCTCGCCGATCCCGGCGACGGAGACCTCGACAAACTGCCCGGGGACATAGTCAAACTGTCCGTCATCCATCGAAAGCCGCAGGTACTTCTCGGTCACGTTCATGGCTTCCGCCTTCACGACCGTCGCCAACTGCGGCAGATAGATATCTTTCTGTTCCGTACAACACTGACACATTCGTCAAGCCCCTTCAAGTGATGATTGATTACGGATGACTCGATGATCCCCAATCAACAGTGCCTCATTCCTTCTCAGCCAATCCCGAGATCGTCGATCAGACGATTGTACACGCTGACCGGGTTGGCGATATCCGGCAGGCACGCCGCGACGCATCGGCCGCAGCCGACACAGGCGATCTCGCCGCCGATCTTGGCCGGAACATATTTGGCCTTGCGATACAGACGGTGACGGAAACGATCCGCACGCCGGTTGCGGAACTCGTGGTCGCCGGCGACCTTGGTGAAGCCATCCAGCAGGCAGCCGTCCCAGGCCCGCTCCCGTTGGCCGGTCTTCAGGTCCCAGTTCACATCGTCCTGCACGTTGAAGCAGTAGCAGGTCGGACAAACCTGATTGCACGAACCGCAGGCGAAGCACGTCTTGGCGCGTTCGTCCCAGACGGGATGATCGTAGGCCTTGCCGAGCAGTTTGGGCAGGTAGGCCGGATCGCACTTGAGCTGGTGACGGTTGAGCCCCTTCTTGTTCTTCGCCCAGACCGCCTCCCGACCCTTCAGGGCCGCCTCGTCCGCGGTCGCACCCTTCATCTCGGCCAGCAGCTTCTCCCCCTTGGGCGTCCCCGACTCCGCCACATAGGCATCGCCGATGTCGGTCAGCAGAACATCGTACCCCTCCTTCACCACCGCCGTCTCCATCGACGAGGCGAACACGTTCTCCGACGGCTGGGCCACGTCACAGGCCACGATGGTCGCATTGTTGCGTCGCTTCATGTAATGCGTGTCGTAGTTGTCCTGACGGAAAAGCTCGTCCATCTGGTGGATCGCCACCATATCGTACGGGTGAACGCCCAGCAGAACGAATGGCTCGTCTTCATACTGCGATTGGTATGCCCCGCCCATCTCGAAGGTCATCAGCACCTCCTTGGGAGGCAGGAAGTACTTCTTCGGCGGTTGCAGGGTCACGTCGTAGTCCAGCCGAAGATCCTTCGCCGACTCCAGGGGCCCGAAATCGAAGCGGTCGCCCTTGGCCTGGACTCCGATCACGCTGGTCTTTCCGATCAGCGCATCCACAAATACAGCGAAATCATCCTTTGCAATTTTCTTCACACTCATCGCACAATCCCGGCTCCATGAGCCTCAAAAAAACGGTTCTCAACGAGGTTCGACACAACGCCGTCTTTCTTCCGGCACGCTCTCTGTTCTCGGCCGCCCCTTCAACCCGCCGGCATGTAATAGGGCAGTCGGGCCAGTTCCATCGCGATATCCAACGTGATCACCTTCACTCGTTTGGGCGTCTGGACCTTGCACGGGGCGAAATTCAGAACGCCCCGGATACCGGCCGCCACCAGTCGGTCCACCGTCGGCTGGGCGGCTTCGCGGGGAACCGCCACGATCGCCAGAAAGATCCCCTGCGTCTTCAGCGAATCGATCCCCGAGCAATCTTCGATTTTGATCCCGTTGATCCGCCGACCGATCTTCTTCGCATCGGTGTCGAAGGCCGCGACAATGTCCAGCCCGTAGGTTCCGAATCCGGGATACGCCAGCAACGCCGAACCCAGATCCCCGACACCGATCAGCGCCGCCTTCTTGATGACATCCAGACGCAGAATCTTCTGGATCTCTCTGGCGAGCCTGCCGATGTTGTAGCCCACCCCCGGCGTACCGAAATCCCCGAAATACGAAAAATCCTTGCGAATCTGCCAGGACTGCACGCCCACAAAATCGGCCAGAGACTGGCTGGAAATGTGATCGCGTCCCTTCTCCGCCGAGAACATCAGCCCTCGAAGATAGATCGGCAAGCGCCGAACGGTTTCGTCCGGGATCCTATGGTATCTCATACGAGCAAGACGACGAGTTAGTGCTTGTGTTCACATTCACAAACAGAAAGCCAAAACTATACTCGTCTGCTCGGTCCCTGTCAAGGCCGCCCGGGGGACTTTGGTCCCTCGCCAAAGCGTACGCCGCGCGCAAGCCCTTTGCAGGACTGTGCTTATCCCGTCACAGAAAAAGGCGCAAAATCCGTCGTCCAAATCGCACCACAGGGCATCGAAGAAAAATGGGATGTGCCCATCACGGTAGGATAACCGGATTTTCGGCTACAAATCTGTGTCGCACGTCGTCGCAACAAGCCGCAGGACAGATCTCAATCCCCAGTCAGCGGCCGGACATGGTCTACCTGGAAGTGAACCAGGAACTTGGGCCCATCTCCATGGTAGTGGCCCTTGCGGCTCTCTCGGCGGACCGCCTCAATGCGCTGGGGATCGGTCTCCTCGTGCGTCCGGGTCAGGTACAGGCGGTGACCCGTATAGCCCTTGCCGGTCTCAACAAAGAGATACGCCGCATGGGGATTGGCGGCAACATTGGCGTGACTGGTACGATCGCTCATGATCAGAGCCACCGTTCCATCCTCCATGACGTGAGGCCGGGCGTAGATGGCCAGATCAACCTTGCCCTGTGCATCGGCCGTCCCCAGAACCCCTATCCCCTCCGTGTTCTCAAAATAATCCCGTAGATCCATGCATTCATCCTCGAATGATCTCGTTCAGCGCACCCCTGACATCACGGTGCCGGAACTCGAAATCTGCTTCACTCAGTCGCTTCGGGACCACCCTCTGCCCCGTCAGCAACACTTCGTCTGCCATCTCCCCGAGGCCCAGATGAAGCAGAAACCCCGGGACGAACGTCCAGGACGCCCTGCGCATGACTTGCCCCAGCGTCGCACTGAAAGCCTTCATCGTCACTGGCTCGGGGGTAGTCAGGTTGTACACCCCTTGGGCATCCGGATTCTCGATCAGAAAGCGGATCGCTCTGACCTCGTCCTCGAGGCTGATCCAGGAGATCCACTGCCGACCACTGCCAACGTGGCCGCCGACGTGGAACCGAAACGGCTTCATCAGCTTCGGCAGCGCTCCGCCTTCCGTGCCCAGGACCATCCCGGTACGTATGGTCGCCCAACGAACGCCGAACCGCTCGGCCCGCTCGACCAGCATCTCCACTCTCCGACAGATCTCCGCCAGAAATCCCGTCCCCGCGGAAGAGCCCTCGTCCAGCACCTCATCGCCCCGCGGACCGTAGAAGCCGACTGCAGACGCCTGGATGAAGCTCTTCGGCTTGTCCTTGGCCGACTCGATCGCGTCCAGAATCGCCCGGGCGGCGTGGGTACGACTCTGAAGGATGCTCGCCTTCTTTGTCCGGCTCCAGCGGCCCGACGCGATCCCTTCCCCCGCCAGGTTCACCACCGCCTGGGCCCCTTCAATCTCGTGGGCCCAGCCCCCGGTCGTGCGCCCATCCCACTCGACGACTCGCGCGTAGTCCCCCACGATCCCACTGCCCTTCCGGGAATCACGAGACAGGGCCACCAGCTCGTAATCGCCATGCAGCTCACGACACAACGCCCGCCCGATAAAACCGGTTGCCCCTGTGATGACGACGCGCATAGCCTGTCTTTCCCCTAACCCGCTTCGAGACTCTCGACCCTCCGAACGTAAGCATCCGGATCGAACTTCCGCCTGAGCCCCGAGGCGTTCATGTACCGTACCTTCCCGAAGACGGGTCTCTCCGCCCAGGCCCGGTCGTGCTTGCCGAAGCACCAGGCGACGCCGGCAAACCCGTTCGGGTCCCGCCCGTCCAGTTCGTACTTGTTGTTCAGAGCCAAGGCAATGCGAAAGCCTTCTTCCGGACTCTCACTCCACTCCAGAATCTTCTTGCCCCAGTACATTCTCATGTATCCGTGCATCTTGCCGGTGAGCGTCATTTCCTTCTGCGCCGCATTCCAGTACGGATCGTGGGTCTTTGCAGTTTCGAATTCTTCGAGGCGATAGACATATTCCCTCTTGTCACTGCGGTGAAAATCCAGCGTCCTCCGGGCCCAGGGCGGCAAGCACGCGAAACGATCGTATTCGTGATTGTAGTAGATAAAGTTGAAGCTCAGCTCGCGCCGGACGATCAACTCTTCCAGGAAGGCGTCCTTGCCCGGACGATGCGTTTCGCCCACTTTCAACGCCACATAGAGCGGAGAAATCTGCCCGAAATGCAGATAAGGGCTGAGGTTGGAGGTCCCGTCGAGATATGGGTCGTTGCGGCAGGCGTCGTAGCGATCGAGCTTGCGATCGATGAAGTCCTCCAAGCGCCGCTTCGCCTCTCGGGTCCCTCCTGCGAAGCCCCGCGCCGGGCCCACGGAGCGATCGACCCTGAGCTGGGCGATCACTTGGTCGATAGCGGCCAAATCGAGGCTCTCGAACGGCAGATCCATGGAGGAGAGCCCCACCTTGCGGTGCCTGACCCGGACAAGGAACGTCTCGAGTTGCCTGCGAATACGGGGGCGGAACGTTCCGGCCGAGAAGTTCTCCTTGTCGGCCGCCGTCTCGACCGGCACGATCACGTTCGTCTCCACCTCCACCAGCGGACAGGCCACGCCCTCGGCCACCTCCGCCCGCCAGTGCCTTTGCACCGTTAGATGCCCCTCGTCCACGACCACCAGACAGGCGTCCTTGGCCAGCTTCGGGATGCACTTGATGGGACTCTGGCCACGAACCACCAGTCGAATCCCCCGCCGGAACAGATCCCTTTCCACCTGCCGGAGTCCTTCCAGCAGGAAGCGGTAGTGCCTGGCATTGGCCTCCGGGAAATCCGCCGTCAGCCCAAACGCCGCCACCACCGGCATCCCCAGATCATTCGCCCGCTCGATCGCATACTCCAGGGCATGATTCCACTCGGCCCGCTGCGCCCCCTGCATCCAATACAGCACATACCGTCCCGCCCGGACGTCCCGATCATTCAAAACCGTAACCCGTTCCGGCTGAATCATGCTGTCCCCACACATGCGACACGTATCGTTGCCCGCCCCCGGATCCAAGTATGCTCCCCTTATACTGCGCCCGCCCCCTCACGTCCAGCGTCCCGGACAGACTCCGAGCTGGCAGGCGAGCGATGGCAATCCACGCTAGATCAATTCGATTCTAACGATAGGCTAATCGGCAGACAATGCGCCGAGAGTAGGCTGGGCGGGGCTTGGAGGGAACATTGAGTCGTGAGAGCGCCGAACGAAGTGACTGGTGTCCTGCGGCACGAGTCTCCGTAGAAGTGTGCGAGCAAGTGGCCTTGCGGCCTTAGGCGGTGGTCCGGCGCGCAGTCCGGACCACCCGCCTCTTCCTGCGCCGCCGCTAACGGAAAACTAAAGAAATGCAAATACCTGCCTAACACCGGAACGGTTCCTTGGGAAGAGTGGAAACAGTCGCATCGCTGGATTTCTGTCAGGACCGGACCATGGGAAAAGGAACGATCCTCGTCGTCGACGACGAAGAAGACATACAGGAGTTGGTGAAGCTCCATCTCGCGAGGGAGGGGTATGAGATTCTGACGGCCGGCTCGGGAGAAGAGGCGCTGGAGATGGCCCAGGCCAGGCAGCCGGCGCTGACGGTACTTGATCTGATGCTGCCGGGCATCGATGGGCTGGAAGTCTGCCAGATCCTCAAAGCCAACGCCAAGACCCGGCATATCCCGATCATCATGCTCACCGCCAAGAGCGAAGACAGCGACGTGGTAGCCGGACTGGAACTGGGCGCCGACGACTACATCACCAAGCCGTTCAGTTCCAAGGTGCTGGTGGCCCGCGTGCGTCTCTTGCTCCGCAGGAGCGCCGCTGAGGAGCCCGGCCAGGATACCGTCCGCATGCATGACCTGAGCATCGATCCCGTCCGCTGCGAGGCGCGGCTCAAAGGCAAGGCCCTGTCACTGACCTTCTCGGAGTTCAACATCCTCTACACCCTGGCCCGTCGCCCCGGGGTGGTGTTCACGCGCTATCAGATCGTCGATTCCCTGCATGGGGGCAACTACGTGGTCAGCGATCGCGCGGTAGACGTACAGATCGCCTACCTCCGCAAGAAACTGGGCGACTGCAAGGATTACATCGAAACCGTTCGCGGCGTCGGCTACCGTTTCAAAGACCGCGTCTCCTGAACATTCGCCATCCGGAACCCTCCATAGGCGCCGAACTCGCGGGCGGCCTCGAACATGGCGACGATGTTCTCGGGAGGCACGCCGGCCTGGATGTTGTGGACGCTGTTGAAGACGTATCCACCGCCGGGACTGAGGGCATCTACGTTCTTTCGCACATCCCGGCGCACCTCCTCGGGCGTGCCGAAGCTGAGCACGTGCTGGGTGTCGACGCCGCCGCCCCAGAATACCAGGTTCCGCCCGAACTGCTGCTTTAGTTGGCGAGGGTCCATGTTGGCGGCGCTGATCTGCACGGGATTGAGGATGTCGATCCCATTGTCGATCAGGTCGGGAAGCAAAGAGAGAGCCGAACCGCACGTGTGATACCAGATCTTCGCCTTCGTCAGCGACTTGATGTGCTGGACGAGCCTCTTCTGCCTGGGCTTGACGATGCGACGGTAGAAATCGGGCGAGAACAAAGGTCCCGACTGCCCCGCGATGTCGTCGCCGACCATCACCACATCCACCAAGCCGCCGATCTCTTTCATGAACTCCGTATAGTAGCCCATCCAGAACGCCAGCGTCCTGTCGAGAAGGGCCTCGCAAAACGCGGGATTCTCAATCGTATCCATGAACCAGCGTTCCAGACCACGCATGTACCAGCAGATCTCATAGACCACGCCCCCGATGCCTGTGGAAACGGCATAGGGCGTTTCGTCGCGCAGCCGTTGGGCTTTCTCGCGCAGCCCGGTGAATCGCGTGGGGTCATCGCCTCGCGGAAAGGGATAATCCGCGATATTGTCGACCGTCGCATCCGCCAACGGATGGTGCGAGATATCCATGTAAAGCTGCTGATCGTCGGGCATCGACCAGACGACGCCAAATTCGTCTTTCAAATCGTGCCAGAGCCGTCCATCGCGCATGTTGGTTTCGATCCCTCCCGTGAAGCTCTCCGGCCCATGCGCGAAGACGTAGCGGATATCGACCCCGAAGCGCTGAAGCACCTCTTCACAAGGCCTGGCGAGTTGCTGGACCGGGTCCATGATCGTCACGTCGTTGTCGATGCCGAGATGCCTGAGCAGTTCGATGTAGGCCTTGCGGTGGATACCGGTCTGAAAGCCTCCCAGATCGATCGGCACGCGATCCGGAACTTCGTGGTTCAATGCCTTCAGGACCCGTTGCCGCGATGTCATTGCCGTGGTCATACGAGACTCCTATCCTGCCGCCGGCGCCAGCCAGTTGCCAACGCCCACCACGATCGTCGAGGCCACCAGCACCAGCAGACCCGCGACCACGAGCCCCCGCGTCCGCGCGCTGGAGCCCTTCCACTCGTGGAAGAACAGCCCCCACAGATTGCTGAAAGCGATGATGAACGCCATGTGGATGGTCCAGCTCGAAAAATCGTACCGGCCCATCTTGGTCGTGCCCATACTGTAAAAGAAGAACTGGAAGTACCACGTCACGCCCGCCAGCGCGGAGAAAAGGTAGTTGGTCGCCAGCGAGGCACCGCGCGCATCGAGATAGTCGCGCCCCGATCGCTTGCGGAAGTTCAGCACGATGCACCACAGGCAGTTCGTAGTGAACCCGCCCGCCAGAACCACCACGAGCACGGGAAAGTTGCTGAACAACTCGGGCGTGCCATGTTCAACCGCTGCCGCCGCGATCGGCTTGCCCGCCGCCAGACCGAAGGCCATGCAGGCGCTCATCACGCCCGCAAAGAGCGCCACCCAGAGCCCCTTGAAGAAGTTGAACTCGCCGATGGCCTGTTTCTTCTGCTCCGCCGATTGCTCGCTTTCCTTGCGCATCCCCGCGGCGCCGCACAGTCCGACTCCGAGCAAACAGACCAGAACCCCCGCCAGGGTCACCAGACCCGACGTGCTGGCCACCAGTGTACCGAACGTACCGGCAAAGATCGGCGGAATGACCGTACCGAACGCAGCGCAAAAGCCCAAGGCCAGCGCGTAGCCCAGCGACATCCCGAGATAGCGCATCGATAAGCCGAACGTCAGACCGCCGACGCCCCAGAGCAGGCCGAAGAAGTAGCACCAGAACATACTTGCCGGCGGGGCCGCACGGAACGCATCCAGGATACGCGGACTGGTCAGCAGGACCGCCACCCACGGCGCAAGGATCCAACTGAAGACGCCTCCCACGAGCCAGTAGCTCTCCCAGGCCCAGTTGCGCACCTTTTTGAAGGGAATGTAGAAACTACCCGCTGCGAAGCCGCCGATCGCATGCAGCAGAACGCCCAGTGCTACCATCGCACGCTCCTATTGTCGCTATTGCGTCAGCCTCTGCGTCAGGACGAAGGGCTCAAACAGTCCGTAGTCAACCGTGTGGTACGCATTGCCTGCCGGCGGTCCGGTCTCGGGTCCCCGCTGGAACATGCCGGGCCAGGCGCTGCCCAGTCCCGCTCCGGCGTGATGCGGGCCGAGCGCATTCTTCAGCGTGCCGATGACCACCACCTCGATCGTATTACGCCCTCGTTCGATCTGCGAAGTGACGTCGCATTCCCAGGGCGGCGCCACGATATACCCCGCCGATTCGCCGTTGACGCGAACCTCCGCCACGCTGCCGTACCAGTCGGACAGAGAGACGACATACGAACCCTTGGGCTTATCCACTTCGAACTGCTGCCGGTACGCAACACCCGCACTGTAGAACGGATGGCCCTGCTGCTTCCAGCCGGGCTTGGCGCCGACGAGTCCACTGCCATCAACCAGATGACCGGCGGTGCGTCCCATCGAGCCCAGTTCGCTCGAGATGCGATGAATCTTCACAGTATCGAGTTGTCGATCGCTACCAGCAAAGAACCGAACCTCCGCCAATCCCACGAAGCCGTTATCCTCCGGCGTCCCCTGCGCCGGATACGTCAAACTCTGCTGGTTGGATACGATCTCGAAGCGCACGAAACGCACGTCCTTCGCCCGAACCTCGAACCGCTCGGCAGGCGAATTCGCCCCCGCGCGAGCCAGCGTGAACGCGCCAAGCTCCTGGTCGAACGAGTCGGGTCTTCCGCTCGTCGAACCCAGAACGCGAAGCTCGCGAACACCGCGCGACGACAGATCGCGGACGTGACCTTCATTGTAGTTCCAGATCTGGATCGCCGTCAGGTCGACCGACTCGCCCAAGTCGAATTCCACGAAAGGCGCTCGATCTTCGACGCCGTTCTGATAGCCGATGCCTCCGCTGAGCCACATCGTGCCGTCAGGATTGACGCTGTGGGCAAGGCTCGTCTCAGGCTCGAGGATCTTCAAGGGTTCATCCGGCGCGATCACGAACCCTCGCTCGGTCGCTCGGAGTGTGAAATCACCCAGGACATACGCGGGCTCCAATTCGTGACAGATCGTAAACGGCCGCGCTTCGATGGTGACGACGTTTTCGCCAACCCTGGCAGCCTTCGCGATATCGATCCTGCCGAACGCCTTGTCGAGCCACCACTCGCCCGGCCTGGCCGAGACAGCCTGGCCGTTGCACGCGATCGTATAGAGATCGGTCCGCTCGATCACGACCGCCAGGTTCTTCGGGACCGCCTTTTCAATCGTGAACTGGTAGCGGGCGGCAAACCCACTGTCGGCCGGGAACGTCTTCGTGATGAGCTGGTCCCGCAACTGCACCGCACTGTCCCAAGGGTTGCGGTCCATGCCGTTCTTCTGAAAGGCGAACTGGTTCGCCCGATAGAAATAGACGTCCTCGAGTGTCTCCCCCCCCGCGGTGACATCGACGTAATCGAGCGTCAGCACGTTTGGCTGAAGCCTCTCGATCTCCTCTGTCCCAGACACAGCGGCACAAGAGCTCGCCTCGATCTTCCGTGTCTTGGGTGGCTCGACCGCCCGATCCGAGAGGAACAGCAGCAGACTGCCCGAAGGCGGCAATTCGAAGTCGGCTTCAACACCGCCAGCGGTCTTCACGAACGGATAAGGTTCGATCTCGCCCGTATTCAGGTTCCACTGCCGAACACCTTTCAGGTCAGAGCGAAGGGTCCCCGCCGACGGAGATTCGATACTCGTGTTGACCAGCAACAGGAACTGCCCATCCTTGACGTGGCGCCGATGGTGAAACAGGATGCCCTGGTCGCCCTTCTGCCGCTCGATGGCGAATCCATCGCGGCAGCGCGCCAGCACCATCTCCGGAACCTCGCCGACACGAACGCGTTTCCAGCCCGCCCCCTTCGTCAGTGCCTCACCTCGATCCGATGGCACCCCATCGACATAGGCGGGAGCCTCGCCACAACACAGGACGACCCCGCCCGCCTGCACGTACTTCGCCAGCAGGCGCATCGTGGGCGCGTTGAGATTCTCCGTCAGCGGGGGCAGGATCACGGTATCGTACGAACCATATCCCACTTTGAGCTGCACGCCCTCGGTCGAACCTTGCCGTCCGATGATGTCCTCGCACCCCACATCGTATTCCGCCTGCACCCGCTCCAAGTCCATGAGCAACGCCTGGAAACGGTCACCGATCTCGCGGAGCCGGCCCGGCGGGTCCGTCACACCCTGATACATCCAGGTCGTCGTGGTCGGCTCCAGCACCAGGACGCGGTTGACCTGCCTTCCCTGCGACATTACCAGCGACAGTCTCGTGAAGTACTCCGCCATCACGTGATATGCGTCCCACCAGGGCTCATGGTAGGAGAACGACTGCGGATGGTCGCGTTTGCGCGCCCCGCGGATCGTGACGTACGACAGATGCTCGTCGAGTGTGTTGACGCCCAGCACATAGAGCCAGTCGCCAATCCGTTTCATATCCTCGAAGCGGAGGTCCCAGCCCCCGGCGCCGTAGGCCTCGCAGAGCGTGCGCGACCGGCCCATCTGGTTGGCCACGCTCGAAAGCTCCTTGACCGCGCGGACGTTGCCGAACTGGGCGTTGACACTCTCGCTGTACTGGTTCATCAGGGTATCGATCGCGGGACGCTGGTGCCAGGCGTACATCGCCATGTTGTCGCCGCCATGCCCCGCGCCGGGCCAGCCATGCTCCCAGTAGTGGCCCGTGAACTCCAGGTCGTGCTGCTCGCAATACTCATAGCAGGGTCGGGCCCAGCGATCGATGAACTGCTCCAGCAATAGGTTGTAATAATTGTGCCGTACCCGCTTCCAGTCGCCGACCGGCTGAACCAGCGAAGGCAGGTGCTCGATCAGGTCATATCCCCAGCGTTCCTCGAACAACTCGGGCAAGTGATCGGACCAGTGCAGGCCGCCCGCCGGCGCCAGGTGCGGCTCATCGGTGAACCACCCCGGAACGCGCTTGCCGAACTGATCGCCGATCTGCTTCCGATACGCCTCCATCGTGATCTCGATGAACTTCTCGGTCACACCGGGCATTAGCAGATCGACGTACCACTTGCCGCCAAACCACCCGCCGGGCGAAGCCAGGCGGATCGATGCCGCCAGGTAGCGACCCTCGGGAAACTCCTCGCCCGCTCGCACCCGCTGCGTGATGTCCTCATAGCCCGAGTCCGTCGTTCGGAAGACCGCCAGGGTGTTGCCATCGAAACCGGCGGGCGTCCTGACTTCCTGGATCACAAGGCCCTTGCCCCGAGATTCGGGCATGGCCTCGGGAACGAGCCCACCCGCGAAACCGGAAGGATAGGAGTTCTCGTCGTAGATCCAGACGTTCATGTCGAGCTTCTCAGCTTCGCGCAGCGCGACCTTCCACAGCCGGAACCAGTCGTCCGACAGATACGGCGTCATCAAACCCGGACGCGGATGCACGAAGACCTGCCTGACCTTCTGGCCCGCCAGGTCCGCCATCGTCTCGGCAACCTGCTGCTCGGTCAGCATGTCGTTCCACGTCCACAAGGGCGCCGAGCTGTACTCGCGAGGCGGGTCGACAAACTGCTTGCGGACCTGCCCCGAAGTCACCGGCTTGCCGACCGGGGTCAGCCTCTGCGCGGTGGCAATGCCGGACAGTAAGAGAACGCTCAGACACGAGACAACAGCACGTCGAATCATGAAACACACTCCAATCGGAAACGCAATCACACCCTGAAGAAGATCTTGTGTCGGTACAACAACCACAGCAGCAGCCAGCGGACCATCAATGCCGCCAGAGGCAGGATCAGCGCTGCGTAGACGCCCGCGTGACTGGCCAGACCGCCCGCCAAGAACGCGCCGATCTCGTCGAAATTGACGAACCCGTCGAGGAAGTAGATCGTGATGGGATTCATGCCGATCACGACGAAGAAGAACGCCCATTTCTTCAAACCCAGCACGTCGATGATCCAGTAGAACAACGCCAGCAGCAGCAGCGTCCATCCCGCCGCAAACAGCACGTACGAACTCGTCCAGAGGATCTTGATGATCGGGAACGCCAGCCCCCAGACGTACCCCACCGCCAGCGACACCAGACCCGCCAGCGCCAGGCCCGCCGCCTTGCGGGAACCCGAGCGGTCGGTCCGCAGCCACTGCCCCGCCAGCGCTCCCAACAGCGTCGTGCAGATCGCGGGCAGCGTCGACAGAATCCCCTCGTTGTCCCCATATCCATAGTAGAGTTCGCCCGGGATCAGGCGCTGATCGACGTAGGACGACAGGCATCCCTGCATGGTCAGGTCCCCCGCAGCGTATCCCGGCGCGGGAATCAGCATGGTCACCGCCCAGTACGCCAGCAGTGCAACCGCCACGAAGATCGCCTGCGCTCGCCATCGGGTGTGGATCACCAGCAGCGCTGCGAAGAAATAACATAGGCCGATCCGCTGCAAAACGCCGGGCCAGCGCATCGTCGCCCAGTTGAAATTGAGCAGTCCGTTCAGGATCAGGCCGAACAGGATCAACAGGAATGTCCGCCGGATCACGCGCCAGTGGATGACCCGCGAACTCTGTCCCTGCTCCAGCCTCCGCGTCAGCGAGTAGGGCATCACCGCCCCGACCAGAAACAGAAACGTCGGAAAGATCAGGTCCTCGAAGTGGAACCCCTCCCACACCACGTGTTCCAACTGCTCGTGGATCGTCCGGGTCACCGCGTTGGGCCAGATCTGCACCAGGCTCTCGAAGACCGCCCCCCCGCCGATGATCCAGAACATGTCGAACCCTCGCAGGGCATCGATGGAATACACCCGACCGTCCCGCAATCCCTTCTGTGCCTCGTCCATAGCGTCTCCCCTCGTGTCAAAAAACACTCGTTCGTTTGCGACGAAATGGAACTGCCTTCATATCCACGGGTCCGAAGATAGCATACCTCCCGTGCCATTTCAATCACGAGCGGCGCAAAGCTTGTCCCACCGTGCGATTTACCGTATACTGGCACGGACGTCAGGACAGTCACGTATTCCGGGCAAAAGAGAGGAGACACATCATGCAAAGACGAGAATTTCTGCGAACCTCGTGTACGGCCGGCCTGGCCGCACTAACCGCCGGGACCACCTATGGGCAGGAGAAGCTCCCGGGCGAATCGGAGGTGGCCTATCGCCAGCGAATGGCCCGTCTTCAGGCCTTCCGGGGCCCACTTCCTGGTGAATCTGAAGCGGCCTACCGCGAAAGGATGTCCAATTTGAGGGCCACCGCGGCAGGGGCGATGGCCGCCGAATACTTCGAGTTGCGCCGCTACGAGATCGAAACAGAAGCTCAGAAAGCCGCCTTCGACGCCTTCGCCCAAGAGGCCGCGATCCCAGCCTTGAATCGGGCCGGCATTGAGCCGGTGGGCGTGTTCTATTCTTGGGAAGGGCTCAGCCCGATCTACGTGCTGTTGCGACACAAGAGCCTGCCATCGTTCGTTACGCTTACGCAGAGGCTCTCCGAGGACGAGCAATTCCTGCAAGCGGGCGCCGACTTCCTGAACGCCCCGGCGAGCAAGCCCGCCTACAAGCGGATGGAGGTCCAGTTCATGGCCGCCTTCGAGGGCATGCCGCACCTGGAGACACCGATCGACGCGCCGGGCCGCGTGTTCCAACTGCGGACCTACGAGAGCCCCAGCGTCAAGACGGGTCTCAAGAAGATCGAGATGTTCAACACCGCCGAGATCGATATCTTCCGCAAGACAGGACTGAACCCCGTCTTTTTCGGACAGACCCTGGCGGGCGAGAAGATGCCCAACCTGACCTACATGCTCGTCTTCAACAGCATGGACGAACGGCAGGCCAACTGGAAACGATTCGGCGGCGACCCCGACTGGCAGGCCCTGCGGGCGATGCCGGAATACGCCGACAAGGAGATCCTCTGCGGGATCACGAACCTGTACCTCAAACCCGCCGACTACTCCCAGATCTGATCGTCTGTCAATCGGCGCGAGGCAGGACGACCATGGTTCCTATCCTATAGCGGCGGCGCCCGTCGTCATCGTCGTAGGGCAACGCGATGACGGGCGTCGCATCGCGTCCGCCGACCGAGACGTACAGATCATATGTGCCGGGTTCGGCCGCCGGAGCGAAACCGTAGATCTTCTCGGCAACGGTCAGCCTGGAAACAACCTTGCGGGCCGGCGCCTCGCCGGGTGGCCCGACCTCCAGATCTCGAACGTCGAAGGATTCATCCGCAAACGCTGCGACGATGCCCCCCTGGTCGTCCTTGAGGGCAAAACCCACGAAACCACCTGGATAGCAGGGTGCGACGCCCGCGTTGGCCCACATCGTCTCGACCGTGAACGGCTCGCCCAGGCAGACCTCTCGCGGGAAGCTCGCCTCGCGTAGTTGCAGGCGATACCCCATCCGCCGGTTGATCTTATCGATGATCTCGCGGTTCTCCTCCAGCTCGATCCGCGGCCACCAGTGGATCGACATATAGCTGGCGTGATACTCCTCCACCGATTTGAGCAGCAGCGAACCGTCGCCCCAGGCGCCTCTCTGTTTGCTCGAGCCGTAGTGCTCGTGCTCCAATATCACCGGCAGCGTGGGCCAGAAGGCCTGCGCCAACTCCGCGTGAAACCACGAATTGGGCGGAGGCTGCACGCAGATGCTGTCATCCCGCAGCGTCACCCCCTTCGATAGCGCGTAATCCGTGATCGGCAGATGCGCGCCGGGCTCCTGGGGCCCCGCGAAATCGTCGCTGATCGCCAGCAGCGTCCGCTGGAAGTGCTTGCAGTACAGATCGACGTGCGCCTTTCGCGCCTCCAGATCGAACGGCAGCTTGGAACTGGCCCACGAATGCCCCTCGCCCCAGACACCGAACGAGCCGATATCGATGAACGCGACGTTCGGATTGCCGTCGTACCGCTTCGCCAGAGCCGCCAGGAAATGGTCCAGTTTTTCGAGAAAGACCGGGTCCTTGTAGTCGGGCTCCCAATACGGTCCGTTGGGATCGACGCCCTTGCCCACGGTGAAGTTGTAGCCCTTGGCCCCTGCGTCGTGGACCCATTCGGGTGTCGCCCAGCGCATCCACGACTCCGTGCTGCTGATCCGCAGCGCGATCTGCTTGCCCTTGTCGATCCACCGCTGAGCGGGCGTGTCGAGCAGCGACCAGTTGAACCGCCCCTCTTCCGGCTCCAGAAACGACCACGGAACCCGCAGGTACGCACACGAGAGCCCCGGGAAATCGTCCAGTGTATCCGACGGCGTCAGCTTTGAGCCGTAATTGGCGATGATGTTCGAGTAGAAGTGCATCGTCCAACCCATCTGCGGATTGACCAGCGCCCCCCTGTGATCCACCGGCCGGACCACCTGCCGTTGCCCCGCGCCCACCGTCGCTCCAAGCATGAGAACCAGCGATATCACCCATACCTTCATGGATTTCCTTTCTTTCACTTTGTCCCCAATGTGCTTCGCACGACGACATCGTCACCGCCGCCCGCCGCCCGGTCAACAGAAAAACCCGACGACGACGAAAGCCTGTTTCTTCTTCCGGTAATCCGGTACACTCACCACACGTAGCCCTTTACCACAAGAGTTTGTCACCTGCCACAAGGAGCAAGAGAAATGAACAGCCGACACGAAGTTCTCTTACCACTGAGCATTCTGATTTTGGCGGCACTATGCTGGTGGGGCCCCGCCGCTGAGGCCACGCAGGCCTCGGAAACAACGACGCCCGACAGGATCGACGTCCGCGACTTCGGCGCTGTCGGCGACGCACAGACCGATGACACCGCTGCGTTTCAAAAGGCCTTGGATACCATGGGCCAGGCCGGCGGCGGAACGGTCTATGCCCCGCGCGGCAACTACCTGTTCAAAGGCCATCTCAATGTGCCCGACGGCGTAACGCTGGCGGGCCTGTGGACGTCGGTGCCCGCCCATAATGGCCTGCGCGATGCCGGCCTCCCCAAGCCCACCGACGACGGGACCACCTTCCTGATCACCGAGGGCAGGGACCATGAAGACGGTCCTGCCTTCATAACGCTCCACACCAACAGCACGCTCACCGGTGTCGTCCTGTACTACCCTGAGCAGAAGATCGACCACGAACCGGCGCCTTACCCCTGGGCCATCGCCATGCGGGGCAAAAACCCCGCGGTGCTCGCCGTCGAGATGCTCAATCCCTACAACGGGATCGACGCCACACAGAACGAACGGCACCTCATTCGCGACGTTCATGGCCAACCGCTGCGGCGCGGCATCCTCGTCGACTCGATCTACGACATCGGCCGCATCGAGAACGTCCACTTCAATCCCTGGTGGAGCATGAAACCGAAGCTCTTCCAATGGCAGATGGCCAACGGCGAAGCCTTCCTCTTCGGCCGCTCCGACTGGCAATACGTCTACAACACCTTCTGCTTCGGCTATAAGGTCGGCTACCGCTTCATCCGGAGCGAGCGCGGCGTCTGCAACGGCAACTTCCTCGGCATCGGCGCCGACGACTGTCACACCGCTCTCGTCGTGGATCAATGCGCCCCCTATGGGCTGCTGATCACCAATGGCGAGTTCGTCTCGTTCCACGGCCCCGACCCCACCATGATCGACGTCGGCAAGGACAACACCGGAAGCGTCCGCTTCGTCAACTGCGCCTTCTGGGGCCCCTGCAACCAGATCGCCAGGATCGCCGGGACCGGCACCGTGGGCTTCGGCGACTGCACCTTCACCCAATGGGGAGGCAAGGAAGGCACCCGGCCCGCCATCCAGGCCGCCAGCGGCACCGTCCTGATTCGTGGCTGCGAGTTCCGCCAGGACCGCCCCCAGGTTCGACTGGGCCAGCACATCCGTCGCGCCGTCATCGCCGAGAACGTCTTCACCGGCGCCGAGCGGATCGTCAACGAATCCGAGGGTAACGTGCAGATCGGACTCAACAGCAGCAACTGACGAATCGGCCTTCTCCCGCACCAAAACGAACCGGGCCTCCGCTGTCATAGCACAGGCCCGGTGGGTTGGTCGGATGGTTCTGCCAATCGCCGGTCAGCGGTCGCCGGCCAGGTAGCGTACTTCACCCGCCGACAGCACCCGGTCGTAGATCTGGAAATTGTCCAGCGAACCCGCCAGATACGCATCGGCAGCATACTGCGAACGGCCCAGCCAATTCTGAGTCGTGTTGCCCAGATCGGCCGGAAGCGTATCGGTGAGTCCGCTGGCCGCCATGGTCCCGTCGACGAAGATCTGCACGGTCATCGTAGCGCCGTCGATCACGACCGCCAGGTGATGCCAGCCGTCCGTCGGCAATTCGTTCAGCGTATTGACGACGGACTCGGCGTCGCCGCCGGCAGCCGGCGTGATCCCAAATCGGATCGGACCAGACGGAATCCGAGGACACAGGAACATATAGCCCGCCGTGTTGCTCGTGCCGAAGTCGAAGACCCGCTGCCAATCGCCGCCCGTATTCGGGAAGTTCACCCAGGTCGCGAACGTCGCATCCGTCAAGGTGCTCACCAGCGGACCGATCGGCAGTTCGACGTAGTCGGCGAAGCCGTCGAAGTTGATCGCCTGGCCCTGGCCGGCGCGCGAGGCGACGTACGCCGGATCGTTGAACGCGGTGCCGTCGTAGCCGTTGCCGGAGACGTCCTGCACGTTGTTCTCGAACGTGTACGAAGCGACCAGCCCCGCCGTACCCGGATCGACCGGCACCACCACCTCGGGAGCGACGCGGTAGAGTCGGATGTCATCGACGAAGATCACGCCCGAACCGCTGCCGTCGACGCCCAGGCTGAACTCCGTGACGTTCGCCAGGTTCGTGCCCAGCGACGCAAGGTCGATGTTCCACTGCTTCCAGAC